>Ga0315289_10000083_pt1 | contig 142510 bp, 128 predicted proteins | sample YL17G11_40_MG_FD_203452 | JGI IMG/M metagenome (GOLD analysis project Ga0315289, IMG submission 203452) | Sediment microbial communities from Yellowstone Lake, YNP, Wyoming, USA - YL17G11_40 | ecosystem: Environmental > Aquatic > Freshwater > Lake > Sediment | place: USA: Wyoming | collected... | reverse complement strand
GGGTCGCATGTGCTAGCTCGAGTTCCGAGCCAGCAGCACAAGGAACTGATCTTTCGGGCGTTGTCATACAACTCATGGAGAATGGAGTCTCTCTTTTTGCTCTTCATCGAGGATTTCTACAAAGCAGGGCATCGGAAAAGCCCATAGGGGAGGAAAGGCGAATAAAGGAACACAACGCGTCCTGATAGTGAGGCTTCCCCGACTAACTTATATGTGCTCGCTGGTCAATCGTATCGCGGTGACATTCGATGAGCGGTTTCGGGCCATCAACGGGAAGGCTTGTTGAAGTCGGCGAATCCCCCGAGACGAGGGTCAGGATGGCGACTAGGTCGACTCCATCTGTTGTGGGCATACTCGCATTCACGGCTGCGTTTCTCGGCTTCGTCTTTGGAGCGACTTTGATCTCCGAGAATGAAGAGATACTTGGTGCGGCACTCTTGATTGTGGCAGTCGCTCTTGTCGTGGCTCCGATCATTTGGACAATCAAGAACCGATGAATCAACCGCCCCCCGCGCATCCAATCCTAAGAAAAGACCATAGGGGAGGAAAGAGAAAAGTGAAAGCGTTTGACGCTAGGTATTTCCCTAGCTGCTGAGAAGGTGCACGATCTTATAGAGATCCGGCCCTGGAGGGTAGAACTGAATAATGGGCAGCATCTCGCTTGTCATTTCCGGAACATTCTTGTCCAGGAAGGCCTTCACTTCGGCTGGCTTTTCTGTGTCATATACGCACCATGCTCCGGTCTGTCTCGCATCAGACATGCTGGAGACCAGGGTCGTACCCTCCGGCAGCTTCGGAAGAACTTCCACCACCTTCCTCCCTACAACTCTGAAGTCTTCCTTCTTCCAGGTGTGCACACACATGTAGAGCGGCACTTGCTCACCTCCCCCTCGAACCGCCCGAGGCAGAAGGGAATGGAGTTGTCTCCTACTTGGGGTTTGCTTCGACCTTCGGAAAAGCCCATAGGGGAGGAACACGGATACGGCTCATGGAGGAACCGGTCTTGAAGTGCAGGAACTGTGGGGCTGACAATCCGGACGATGCCAAGTTATGCGCAAGATGTGGCGCAACACTCCCGACCGTTGCTGGAGCAAGGGCGCTGATACCTGAGGGATCATATGAAGCCTTCCAGGTCCCTCTCGTCGTCGGGGTTCTTGGCTTTCTGATGATTGTAGCGGCCGCTTGGGAGATCGGGGGGATTCTTGGAGCAGCCGTGTTCTTCGCAGCACTGGGCGTGACGATGATGGTCGTTGCTTTTGTCTATTCCATAATTGCAGGCAAGCGCTGAGCTGCCAAACTCGCCGCCATTCCGAAACCGAATGAGAACGAAACGGGGTTGAGCCTCGCTCGGAGAAGACCATCGGGGAGGAAAGAACAGAAAGGGGTTTGGGGCGTTCTCCCGAATCTCAATCCTGCGTGATTGATTTCTAGCCAGTAGTCCTAGGCCGAGCCCGGTTGGGCCCCTTTCTTCTCGCCAACGTATTCAGAAAAGCACTAGGGAAGGTTCGGAAAGCGGATTACTGTTCGAGTGGACTTCGACGACCATAGTCTTCTTATTGTCAGGTCCCAATCCATAACCGTCCCTAGCTGGTGGTTTCCCTGTATCCAGTTGAATGGATCCTCGAAGCGTTGATTCCGTTGTTGATCATGACGGCGGTTTTCGTGTTGAGCTACCTTCGGGCGCGTGACGGATCTTACAAGGTCAGGATCAATGTCCTTGCCTTCGCAGGAGCCCTCCTAGCCTTCGGTTCATTCACAACGGGTTGGTCCGTGGTTGAGAGTGGAGGAGACTGGTCGATATCTGGCGACTATGCTTTGTTCCTTCTCTTCACGTATCCTATTGCTGTCGTTACTCCGTTGGCTGGAATCGGACAGGCAGGTGTGTTGCTATGGGTGCTCGGCTACGCACGGGAACACGATGCGAGCATAACACCATTCTACGGCTACTTCTTTGCCTGGATATCAGTCATATTGATGGTCGCGAGTATCGCGTGGCCGGTGGGACTGCCTCGGGGCTACACGAGATCGGACATCTACGACAGGCTGCTGACGCTTACCTTCAGGCGCTCATCGAGACGCTGGATGTCGACAAAGAACACCGGCGTTGTATTGTACGTTCTGATGTCTTCAGGGGTTGGTGCAGTTTGTATTGGATTGAATGCACCTGATGCTGCCCTAGAAATACTCCTTGTAGGCTTTATCTTCGTTTGGCTTTTCCTAGGCAGAGGGTCATTATCGACAAAGGAGAATTTCGGTAGCCCAGTACCTGAAACCGGAGTGGGAGTGGCGGCGAACAGTGCATGGGTTCTGTTCATGGCTCTAGCGTATCTTGCTTCGATTGTCGCGATCAAGACCTACAGTGGCGCATTCGGCCTTGGTCCATCTGGTGAGGAGAGGACAAGGACCCTAATCCGCGGTGTAGTAGCCCTTGCGGTTATCGTCCCACTGGCCCTAGTCATCAGTCGCCGGGCTGTGGCTCCTCGCCTCCCGAGAGACCTGACTCTTGTATCAGTGGCAATATTCGCGTTGTTCATCCTGATGGCATCCCTTGCGCTCTCACCGACGGTTCGCACGGGAATATCCTACAATCAATGCCTCATCTTCGCAGGAATAGGACTGTTCGGCCCGGCCCTCTTCTACATACAAGGTCAAAGCGGAAGTGGAAGGCACGCAGGAAGCCAGTCGAGCGAATGACTAGGTGTTTCTCCACATTGTATAGAAGTCAAGCCCCGTGACTGGGTCGAACAGGAACCCCGTCGCAAGGCTCTTCGAAACGAAGATGCACTCGGGCTGACCAACTAGGATCACGTTCGGATTCTCCTTCGATTCCTGCCAGATCCGTTCATAGGCTTCGAGCCTGGAGGATTCCGACAGGCTCGTAGAGGCTGCGCGAGCAGCAGAGTCGATGATGGAGTCTGAGATGCCGGAGCGGAAGAAATCGCCCCCACTCGCAGAGGAGACGAGGAGCTGGGTCACATAGTCATCCGGGTCCGGATAGCGAAGCGCCTTCTTCGCGAAGAACATATCCCAGCTGTTAGTTCTTTCAAGGATGCTGATGTTGCCTTCCTCTACAGTGACCATGACTCCCAGCCTTCGCAGGCTGAGAGCATATGATTCCGCTGAGGCTATCCGCAGCGGGTCCCCCTCTTGAACGACTAGCTCCATCGAGGTCCCGTTGAACCTGTGGTTCGCGACGTCTAGGAAGTAGCCCGATGAGTTGAGGAGATCGGAGGCCAAGTTGAGGTTGTAGACGAAGTGCTTCGTGGGCTGCGATTCCTCAGAGAATTGGAGGCCGTTTGGTATGCAGCCGTTCAGCCCCTCCATATGGCCTTGATACAACTGCACGGAGGTATTGAGGTAGTCGAAAGCATAGGAAAGGGCCTGTCGGACCTTCGTATCTTTCATGAACGAATGGCTCGTCCTCGAATGGGCCATGTTTATGACAGCAATCTCGACTTCATAGGTTCGGAACGTCTTGACGGCGAGGCCAGAGTTGTCCGCAATATCGGAAAGGTTTGAAACGGGAACATCAGCAATATCGGCATTGCCCGCCTGAAGGGCGCTAGTGATCGACTCTGCGTCCGCAACCTCTCTGATCACCACCTTGTCAGTGTGGTTGCCGGACCACCCCCTCCAATGAAGAGGGTTCTTGACCAAGACAACCTCGCTTCCTTTCTGCCACGTCTCAAGCATGTAGGGCCCTGTTCCTATTGGATTGATGCTCATGAATTCGTGGGCATACTTGTCCGCCGCGGAATAGTGTTCGAGCGTGTACTCGCGGTCAAGGATCGACAAGGGGAAAGGCTGGGCTATCGTCGCAAGGAAGCCGGCATATGGCTGTTTCAGTTTTATCGACAAGTGGTAGTCGTCCAGTACTTGAGTGCTGTTCAAATCGAGGCTCTTGCTGATGATTCCCGCGACACCCGTGTCTGGGGAATCCATGGAAAGGACGCGCTCGATGCTGAACTTGACATCGGAGGCAGTCAGCTGGTCCCCGTTCGAGAACCGGACGTTCTCGCGGAGCGTGAAGTTGTACCAGAGGCCGTCGGCGGATGTTGTCCAGCTAGTTGCCAAACCCTCCAAGAATCCTGGAGCGGCCTCGTCGGAGGAATATCTGATGAGGGTCTCATAGATGTTGCCTATTGGCGCGAGCGATCCGATATCGTCCGCGTCTGCGGGATCAAGCGTTAGAGCGTGGTTGGCGGTGCAATAAACGAGCACGGTTCCGTTTCCACCTTTCGTGGTAATTCCGACGTAGATGACACCACTCGCCAGGAGTATGGCGACCACAATCAGCGCAATCGCTATGATCTTGATGTTCTTCAACTCCCGAGTCTTCCGAGATTCCTCTTCCACAGAGACTCACCCTATGCCCTGGTAGAGCATCTCCCTCGTCGCGGGAGTCGCAGAGGTATTCTTGATAATAAAGGATTGCAGACCTGTTCCATTCGGACCTCTTGACCGGCTCGCCTGTTCATTGCCTGACCGTAAGGGAGCGAAAGGTACGAAAACAGGTACACCCTTACCCCGCTCATGGACGACACAGACGTCAGGATCCTCAATCTTCTCAGAGGGAACTCGAGGATGAAGAACACTGAGATCGCCCGCCAGGTCAATCTGACCGAGAGGGCGGTCCGCGCCAGGATCGAGAAACTCACCCGGGAGCGCGTCATCAAGAAGTTCACGGTCGAGACATCTCCCATAGGTGTGGAGGGCATAGTGCTCATAGACACGAACGTTGGCCGTACGACCGCGGTCAAGGAGAAAGCCAGACAGTTGTCGGACAGCGTCTTCGAGTGCTCAGGGGAGTATGACGTCGCCGTGAGACTGAGAGCAGATTCCCTAGATGAGCTGAACAAGAAGGTCGACGAGCTCAGAGCGTTCCCTGGAGTTCTGAGAACTTCGACTTTGATAAAGCTCATCGAGGGCTAGCAAAGCTGTCGGAAACCTGTCTCATCGGCCAGATGTTCTCGTTCAATGAACTCACAAGCAAAAGTTAATGTTCCGTCAATGGTTACCAAAAAGGCAGTGACCCAATGGACTTGATGGAGGCCATCAAGACTCGCAGGAGCGTCAGGAGATACAAGCCGACCCCTGTCCCCGAGTCGCTTCTAAGAGACATTTTGAATGCGGCAAGGCTCGCACCCTCTGCGAGCAACGCCCAGCCCTGGAGATTCGTGATCGCAAGGAATGAAGAGACTAAGTTGAAGCTTGCCGCCGCCTCGAACGGCCAGAAGTTCATCGTCCAGGCTCCTATTGTCCTTGTGGCATGCGGGATTCCGGACGATGCGTTCCCTACCGTCGGAGGCTACATGAGCAGCCACGTGATCGATGTTGCCATAGCAGTCGACCATCTCACGCTCGCAGCTCATGCCGCAGGTCTCGGGACCTGCTGGATCGCCGCGTTCAAGGAGGATAGGGTCAGGGATATACTTGGGATCCCTGAAGACGTTAGGGTAGTGGCCCTGACCCCGCTGGGCTATCCAGACGAGACGCCAGAACGCACTCCCAGGAAGAGAATCGAGGAGCTGGTTGTGTATGACAGATACCAATAAACACTCTTCTTGCCCTATATGTCCAGAGAGCATAAGGAGCAATGATCCATAGCCGGCGCCGGGAGCGCCAGCAAGGTGCGATGTCAGAGAGATTGTCTTGGCTGCCAAAGGAATAGTTCGGTCGGGAGAGGCCTACTGCCTATCGTGCCACCAGATGGTCGAGCGCGACGCGACGAAGTGCGACGGATGCCTCTCCGAGCTGACCGAACAGGTGAAGGCTTTTCCCTGTCCCAAGTGCCAGACAATAATAGGACTTGGAGAACCGCAGTGCCCCACCTGCGGCCTCAGATTCAAAGTGAAGACCGTAAAAGCTCGCGAGTCTGTCGAAGACGATAGGTTTCTGATGAAGTTGATCGAATGGGGCAGGGCTCCGCCTGGAGAGGCTCAGGAAGCAGGGAAGGCGAAAGCCGAGAGAGAGCAGACCACTGCTTCGACTCCCTCTCCTCCTGAGAAACAACTGGTCAAGCTGGCACAGCTGAAAGAAAGCGTGAAAGACCTGATGGCGAACCGTTCGGAGATGCTTGATCGCATGGAGAAGAGACTCGCAGAAGAGAAGGGAAGGCTCGCCAGCATCTCTGCCATGGAGGACAAGTCGGCCAGTCCAGAGCAGGTCGAGGCCGAGATCATGGCGCTCGCAGACGAGATGGCGGACATCACGATGCTTCAAGCGCACATGGAGTCGCTCTCCGACGATATCTCCTCACTTATGGAATCGGTCGATGTGAGCGATGTGACCAAGGAGCGAGGTCTGGCGGCCAAGGCCCTGCGGAAGAAGCTCGACGCCAAGGAGAAAGAGGTTGCGGAGCTCAAGGCCAAGGAGGAGCAGCTCTCGAAGCGCGAGGAGATGGTCGATCGCAAGATCCAGGCATATGCCGCCAAGAAGAAGCAGCTGGATGAGACCGAGAAGGAACTGCAGTCCAGGCTCAACAAGTTAGAGGACGGGCGCGCGGAGCTCGAGAGACTGAAGGCGAACGCCACAGGCGCTAGAACTGAGAGCGAGCGCGAAGAGGCCCGCGAAGAATGGCTTGAAGAGCAGAAGAAGCTCCGCCGGCAACTGACCGCCATCAAATCCACAGTTGCCAAGCATCGGCTTGGAAAGGAGCCCGCGGAAGAGGAGATACAGGCGGCCGAAGGCGGCCTCGACGACATGATCGCGGAACTGGAGAAGCATATCGGGGAGCTGATAGTCGAGAAGGTCGACCTCCAGGCCAAGATGCAGGATGCGTCGATGATGGACGAGGACCTGAAGCGACTCCTGAAAGTAATGGACCAGATGCTCGGCCAGTTGCCCGAGGACGCCATCGAGAGATTCTCGAAATCCGACGAGTTCGCGCTGTATGAGCGAATTCTGGACAGGTTCAAGATTTGAGAATCCGAAAAACGATTTAATGTATAATGCCATATATTACTAGACTGATACACGAACATCCCCCTATATCGCGTTGGATGACAGACGGAGCTAGGCCACAATGGGTCTCAGAGATAAGGCAAGAGAGAGCGCTTCGAAGACGACTCAGGAGCGCGAGCAGGAGCAAGAGACGCCAGCTCCGCCACCTGTGGAGAATCCATCCCAACCTCCCCCTCAGGAATCGACGGGACCCCCCAAGCTCGAGCCGTCAGTGACATACCTGGTCGAGGAGGAAAGGCCCGATCTCGCCTACACTCTTTTCATCAATGCCTCCAAGGAGGGAATGAAGGGAATGGTCGTTTCCAGGACCTATCCCAAGAACCTCCGCAAGGCGCTCGAACTCGGTGACGTGCCGGTTCTTTGGCTGACCAACGCGATGAGCGACGAGGCGATCGGCCCCAAGGACCTCGAGAGGCTCTCTCTGGCCATCCGCAGGTTCCTTGACGAAGGCGGCGGCCAGCTAGTGCTTATCGACTCGCTCGAGTACATCATCACGAACAACAAGTTCGTCAGCGTTCTGAGGCTCCTTCAGACAATCAGGGACCTGATCGCCATCCACAAGGCGGTGGGCATCATATCTCTGAAGTCATCCACCCTCGAACCGGCGAAGCTCGCATCCGTTCAGAGGGAGTTAGAGATGTTCGCCGCAGACAAGTCGGCCATCGCTCCTCTTCCGGCTGAGTTCGAGTCACGCCTCATCAGCGAGGTCAAGCAGGATGAGATACTGATCGAAGCTGAAAGGCTGGATGAAGAGCGTAAGAGGGCATCGACAATGAGCGCGAGACTGAACGCCGACGCCCAGAAGCTCTCCCTCGACCGACAAGAGGTCGAAAAGGAAAGGCAGGAAATCCGGCAAACTCTCGTAAGGGTGAGGCAGACCAGGAAGGAACTCGAGGATTTCAGAATAAAACTCACGAGAGAAGAGGCCGATCTCACATCTCGAGTCAGGGCGAGGCTGTCAAAGGAGATGCAGGCGCTCGACTCGAAGAAAGCCAACCTCGAGATGATGGAAAAGGAGGTCGAGTCGAGATACCAGCAGCTGGACAGGATAGTCGGCCTCAAGACCGAACAGAAGTTGTTCGAGGTCCAGGGGGAGAAGAAACGGCTCGATGGAGAGCGGCAGAAGCTCGCGGATCTGATGAACAAGGCGGAGCTCGACAAGAGGGCCGTCGAAGAGAACCTGAGATCCGTCCAGGAAAAGGATGCCTTGGTCGAGCACTCACTCGAAGAGGCAAAGATGAGGGAGAGGAAGCTTCAGGAGCGAGAACATGCGATTGCTGTTGAGAAGGTCGAGATCGAGAAACAGAAAGCAGCCATCGATGAGGAACGAAAGGATCTAGACCGTCACAGGAAGACACAGGAAGATGAGAATTCACAGATGAAGGCGGAGATAGGCAGGCTGTCCGGCGATGTCACCCAGAGAGAGGAGTCAGTAACGAAGCTGACTCACGAGCTCGAGACGTTGAAGTCTAGGCTCGTGACCCAGGAGCAGATGCTCAACGAGAGGGAGCGTGCGATCGATGTCCGCATCGACGAGCTGGACACACGCGAGAAGACGCTGGTGACACTTGAGACGGATGCCAAGCAAACCCTCGAGAAGGCGAGCCTGCTCGACGCGAGCGCGAGGAGCAGGGAGACCCAGATGAGGAAGGAGCAAGAGCGGTCTCAGGAGGACCTGGAGAACCTCAGGACCGAGCTGAACAAGAGGGCTACTGACCTTCAGAAGAAGGAGGAGAAGCTCAGATCCGACGAGGACAGGTTCTCAAAGGAGAGCGGGTCCAGGAGCAAGGCGCTTTCCGAATTGGAGGCAAAACTCAAGGAGAGCGGTACAGGCCTGCAGAAGCTAAGAGATGCGCTCGACAAGCGCGAGGCGGCTGTCAAGACCGTGGAATCGGAGATCGAACAGATCAAAAAGGAAGCGGAGGAGTACGCTGCAGCGATCAACGACGAGAAATCAGTGTTTGAGAAGGATAGGCAGAAGGCGAAGGAAAAGCTGATTGAAGAGAGGAATGCCTACGAGCAGGAGAAACTTGCTTTCGAGAATGAGCGCAAGGACACAGAGATGCAGGTCTCCGAAGCCCAGAAAGAGATCGACGCCAAGATCGCCAAGCTGGGGGAGGAGCGGAAGGACATCGACGAGAAGACACTCGCAGTAGAGGAGATGCGTTCCATCCTGAACCAGCGCGCGAGCGATGTCGCCTCGACGGAGCTGAAGATGGCGGAGGAGCGCGTGGCGATTGACGGTCTTAGGCGCGAGTTCCAGAAGAAGAGAGACGAAATAGACGGGCTCGAGCGGGAAATGGCAATCAAGCAGGAGAACCTGCGCGGTACCGCTGAGATGGTGCAGAAGACAAGATCCGATCTCGACGAGAGAGAGGGACTTTTGAGGGAACAGCTCTTGGCCTCAGGGAACGAGACGAATGCACTCGAGGCGAAACGCGCTGGACTGGAGGCGGAAATCCAGGAGTTCGAGAAGCACAGAGATGAGGTCGAAGCGATGGCTGCAGAGACCGAGTCTCAGCGAACCGAGCTGGAGGCATGGAAGTCCCAGCTCGATGACATTTCAGAATCACTGAAGAAGAAGGAGGCTGACATAGAGGCAAGGGAGACTGCCATCGAATCGTCAAGGCAGGACTACTCGACGCTCAAGGAGGAGCTGTCAGCCGAGAAAATCAGATTCGAAAGCGACTACAGCGAGAGATACGCCAAGCTGGAGGATAGAAGCAAGACGCTCGAGGCGGAAGCGGCCTCCGTCGAGGCTGTCAGGAACAAGATGACCCTCTCTGAACAGGAGGCTAGCAAGCGCGAAGAGAAGATACTCGCTGCCGAGGGCGACTTGGCGGAGAGGGAGAAGAAGGTAGCGGACAGCGAAACCGCCCTCCAGACTGCGAAGAAGGCCATCAACGATCAGTTGGAGCTGCTCAGAGGAGAGAAACAGGCTTTCGAGGAGCAGCGGTCGAAGCTGTCAAAAGAATGGGAGACACTGCAGCTAGAAAAGGACAATGTGCAGAAGGAGACTGATGAGAGCTGGGCAGAACTCGAGAACGCCAAGATGGATCTGGAGGATCGAGCGAAGGCACTTGAGGACAGGGATGAAGCGATTGCGGCGAGGGTGAAAGGGCACGAAGCAGCCGCCGCAGGACTCACCGTGAAGATGACCGAGCTCCAACAGGTCGAGCAGCAGCTGATTGCATCGCAGGCCGCTCTCCACGCCAAAGAACGGGGGCTCAAGACCCTCTCAGCGGAACTTGAGACGGCCAAAGTAGAGCTGACGCAGAAACATCAGGTCACACAAGAGACTCTAGCCGCCAAAGAGAGAGACCTGAACGAGCGCCTCTCGGCCATGGATCGCGAAAGGGCAGTTCTCGCGACGGAGCGCGCCAGGCTCGATGAGGAAGCGATGAGGACCTCAGACTCGAAGAATGAACTCTCTCAGGCCGCAGCCAAGGCGCAAACGAAATCGGCAGAACTGAGCAAGCTTTCTGAGGAGGCCCTGGCCAAAGAGCAGAGCATCGCTCAGCTGGAATCGTCCCTAGCAGAACGGGAGCAGAGAATACTTGCCGACGAATCAATCGTCGAGAAAGAGAAGAGCGAGGCTGAAGCTGCGAGATCCGAGCTGGAATCAAAGGCAGCAGCAGTGTCGCAGCAGGCTCGGGAGCTTGCTGACCGTGAGAAGAAGCTTCAGATGGATGCAGAGGCTCTCAAGAAACTCCAACAGGACCTGAAAGCATCACAAGAATCGCTCGATGCTCGAGCGAGGACGCTGGAGGAGAGGGAGGTCGGGCTTGCTGGCAAGGAGGCGGTCATCGAAAGCCAAGCGGACAGGACCAACCAAGGCATCTCCATGGAGGCCGCCGAGGTCCAGAAGGCGCGCGCGGAGCTGGAGGGCATGAGGAGCGAGATCAGCCGCCAGAGCGCTGACCTCGCCGAATCGATGAAGCAAGTCGCGGATATGCAGAGGGCTGCATCCGAGAGAGAATCGATCACAAAGCAGCAGGAAGCGAGCCTCGCAGCTCAGGCCAAGGAGTATGAAGCCAGGATGTCAGCCCTGGCCGAGAAGGACAGCGGGCTTCTGGATCTGACTAGGAAACTCGAGAGCCGAGAGACCGCCCTGAATATCAGAGAACAAGGGATAGAGAAATCCCATGACGAGTACAAATCAATACTAGATGAGATCGAGAAACAGAAGAACCTGCTCGAGGAAAAGGACGCAGAGCTCAAGGCCAAGGCGTCTCAGATGGACCGGACCGTGGGGGACCTCGAATTGGTGCAGGACCAGCTTGAAAACGAGCGTCAGCTTCTTGCCCAGAAGGATGCGGGTCTCGAGCAGCTCAGGTTGGAGCTGGAGAAATGGCGCGTCGAGATCATGGACAAAAGGGAGAAACTCGAGGAAGAGGTCCGGGCGCGGATTTCCGAGGTCTCGCGCCAGACCACGTCATTGTTGAAAGCGCAGGCCGCGACGGCTAGCGACGATACCCAGCTCAGGCGAGAGGTCGAATTGCGCAATCTGGAGGAGCTGATACGCACCAGGGAGCGGGACCTCGAGACTAAGGAGCGGACAGTGGCGGTGGAAATGGAGAGGCTCGAGAAGGAGCGCGCGGAAGTCCAAGACCAGTGGAACAACATCGATGCGTCGAAGAAGGGACTCGTGGCTGTCATGGATGAGAAGACACTCGCGGACTTCGAGAGGCGGAAGCAGGAGATGGATGCGTTGTACCTGAAACTCTCCAACAGAGAGGAGACCATCCGGAACGACGAGAGGCGGCTTGATGGTGAATGGAGTCGCCTCCACGCGATCGAGGAAGAGCTCTCTGACCTCGCGAGAGTACTGAAGCTTAAGGAAGAGGAGATAAGAAAACTCGACGGGGAGGCCTGATTGGGCCTACCCTATCGTCGAACCGTTTTTAGAACACTGTGACCTTGCCGTTCACGATCAATTCCGTCAGGTCAGTGATGTTGGCAAGCTTGTCGTTATAGATTGACCTGATCTCCTTCTCGTATCTCTTCGGATTGACGTTCTTGGCGTAGATGATTTTGGCACTCGCGGCCTGCGGCTCGTCAATCGGGTGGCCGATCTGCGACAAGATCCTCGTGTGGACCTCGATTATGTCGCCTCTGCCTGTCGCCACGATATCTTTCGCCACCATGTTGGCCAGTATGTTGTACAACTTGCCGACGTGAGTCACAGGGTTCTTCCCGGCTGATGCCTCCATGCTCATCGGCCTCATGGGCGTTATGAGCCCGTTCGCCCGGTTGCCTCGTCCAACCGAACCATCGTCGCCGTTCTCCATGCTCAGGCCTGAGACCGTGAGGTAGTAGATCCCCTTGGCATAGTCATCAGCCGTGTTGATGTAGACCTTCACGTTCCTGTCAGTGAATTTCTGAGCGAAATCGTGTATCTTGTTTGTGGCGTCCCTGATCGAGCTCTGGTAATGGCTCTTGTCAGGTACCTTGCATGCGACCATCGCAATTGCTATAGTGAGTGCGATGCTGTCGCCCATTCTGCATGCCATCACCTTGACGTCCTCTCCGAGTTCAGGCATCGTCTTGCAGAGCTTGCCGTTGATGAACTTCTCAGTTTCGAGGGTGATTCTCTCGGTCTCGCTGAGGGGCGCGAACCCTACTCCGAACGACGTGTCGTTGGCAAGTAATCGCCTTGTTTCGTACAATCCCCGGAGATCTACGCTCCCCTGCCCGATCCTGCAATCCAAGGTGACGTCCCATTCCACATCGAGGTTCTTGCAGTTGTTCTCGAAATAGGAATAGGCAGCCTTCAGGGCACACGTCCTGTACGGCAGTCTCTCACCGTTGACCTCGGTTGTCGCACGGCCCACAAGGAGTACGTAGATTGGCTCGAGTATCGCTCCACCTCCGAACCTCGGCGCGGACTGACCGCCCACAACTTCCACTTCGTCCGTGTTGTGGTGCAGAATCCTGCCGAATTTCGCCTTGTACATCTTGCACAGAGCTCTGCTGACGTTCTCTGCCAGACCGTCGGCGATGCTGTCGGGGTGGCCTATGCCCTTCCTCTCAACGAACTCGGTGTCCTGCTCCTCAATGGGGGCGTTCGTCATCTGCTCAATGAAAATATTCCTTTCCATGAACTCATCTCGTGAAGGTTGCGTGCGAAGAACAATTCTTCACATTTAACCTTTTCGGACATGAAGGGAATTGCTGACCAGAAGAAGGTTAACCTCATTTCTTCTTCTGGATCGCCTTCCTTCTGGCTTCTCTCAGGGTGCCTTCCGGGATCAGACACATTTTCTTGCCCGAGAGGACACCCGCAACGCCCTCGGTGGACTCCACGTTTGAATACTTCTCGCAGAGCTTACACGTGGGCGGGCAGACGCTCACTCGGTCCTTGGGTTGCGGGTAGGAGAAGGTGCCTCCCTCATAGTTCCTCAGGACTACTCTCTTGTCGGACATGGAGATGAGGTACTGTGGGGAAATCGGTATCTTGCCCCCTCCTCCAGGGCCATCAAGGATGAATGTCGGGACAGCGAAACCCGACGTGTGTCCTCTGAGTGCCTCAGCGATCTCAATCCCCTTCTCGACCGATGTCCTGAAGTGCTCAAGTCCTTTGGACAAGTCGCACTGGTAGTAGTAGTACGGCCTGCACCTGATCTTCACTAGTTCATGCACCAGTTTCTTCATTATGGTCGGGCAGTCGTTGATTCCCTTGAGCAGGACTGATTGGTTGCCCACCGGGATCCCGTGGTCGACCAACATCTCGACGGCTCTCTTCGATTCTGGCGTGATCTCTTTCGGATGGTTGAAATGCGTGTTCAGCCAGATGGGGTGGTACTTGGAGAGCATCTTGCACAGTTCAGGCGTAATCCTTTGGGGCAGAGTGCATGGTGCCCTGCTGCCCAGCCTCACTATCTCGACATGGTCGATCGCTCTCAGTCGCTTGATTATGTCCTCAAGGAACTCGTCTGATACCAAAAGACCGTCCCCGCCGGAGAGAAGAACGTCTCGAATCTCATGGTGCGCCTTGATGTACTTGATTGCCTCGTCGATCGTTTCCTTGCTCATCTGGTGGTCCGTCTGACCAGCCATCCTCCTCCTCGTGCAGTGCCTGCAGTAGTTGCCACACATGTCGGTGATGAGGAACAGGACCCTGTCCGGGTACCTGTGCGTGAGACCGTGCACAGGGGAGTCGATGTCTTCGAAAAGCGGATCTTCCATGTCCGACGCGCTGAAGTCGGTTTCCTGGATCGTCGGGACCGCCTGCATCCTTATAGGGTCGTGCGGGTCGTCCGGGTCCATCAGCATCGCGAAGTAGGGGCTTATGGCCATCCTCAGGACCTTGAGAGATTCATGAACTCCAGATTCTTCATCCGGGGTCAGGTTGATGACTTCCTTGAGCTGCTCGACGGTGGTGATCCTGTTCTGCACTTGCCACTTCCAGTCATCCCATTCCTTCTTCGTCACGTTCTTCCAGAGCGAGATATCCTTGTACGACCGCATTGAATGTTCACCCCAAATTGGCTACGATGGCTCTGCATTGGACGACTTGCTATTTAGCATCTCTTCAGCATGGCTCCAACAGCGTTACGAACTCCGATTGCTCAATACGAAATCGGAACGCTTCTACTGCTTGAAGAGGAGCTATTCGTACGAGCATGTCTAACTGCAACTCGTCGGGCAATGTAAATCGCCAATGGTTAAATAGGCTAAGTCTGATTCGAGAAAACGCGGTTCCGGACGACTGGAACCAGCCGTTGCATTTGCGGGCCTTCCAAATAGGCAACATCGTCCGATATGGATGGGGCGATCGCTAGGGTGTTGAAATGAAGAAAGTCGCGATAGTCGGAGCGGGACAAAGCAGGTATGGCGAATTTCCCGACAAGGGCATCAAGGAACTGTTTTTCGAAGCCTACAAGGACATGACCGCAAGCGTGGACAAGGGGATAGACCCTAAGATGATCGAGGCTTCTTACATAGGCAACCTCGGCTCTGGGGGGTTCCAGCTAGGGAACATGTCGGCGCTGGTCTCTGAGTACTGCGGGCTACCTCACATTCTCACGATGAGAATCGAGAACGCGTGCGCCTCGGGCGGCTACGCACTCGTAGCAGCAATAATGGACGTGCTCTCCGACACCCACAAGGTCGCGATTGCGGGCGGCGTTGAGAAGATGACTGATGTTTCTGGCTCCAAGCAGAAATACTGGCTCGGAGTCTCTGGCGATACCGAATACGAGAGGCTTGCGGGGACGACATTCTCGGGTTTGTACGCCCTGATCGCGCGGAGGCACATGCATGAATTCGGCACGAAGCGCGAGCACCTTTCGATGGTGGCTGTCAAGAACCACAAGAACGGAGCTCAGAACCCGAAGGCCCAGTTCCAGAGGGAGATTACTCTGGAGCAGGCACTCAAAGGACCAATAGTCGCCGCGCCATTGAACCTTTTCGACTGCTGCTCGACGACCGATGGCGCCTCTGCTGTGCTCGTCTGTGATGCGGATATCGCGAAGCAGTTCACAGACACGCCGATATATGTCGGTGGTTTCGGGACGGCAAGCGACTATCTGGCCATCCATGACCGAGCCAGCACTGTGACCCTCGAGGGCACGAGGAGGGCGAGCGAAAGGGCCTACAAAATGGCTGGACTCACGCCCAAGGACATCCAGCTCGCTGAAGTCCATGACTGCTTCACAATCGCTGAACTGCTTGCATACGAGGACCTGGGATTCTGCGAGAAAGGCAAGGCAGGTCCGTTCATCGAGGAGGGCCACACGCAGATAGACGGCGACAAGCCCGTGAACGCGAGCGGAGGGCTGAAGTCGAAGGGTCACCCGATTGGATCGACAGGCACGGGTCAGGCGTACGAGATGTTCAATCAACTCAGAGGCACTGTCCAGAAACCAACCAGACAGGTGAAGAACGCGGAGATCGGGCTGGTGCACAATGTCGGCGGTTCGGGCGGGACCGTCTCAGTGACGATCATGAGGAGGTGAGATGCGTGACAATAGGCATTTCCGGTTACGGCGTCTACATTCCCAAGCTCAGGATCAAGAAGGAGGAGTACGCAAAGGCCTGGGGCTCATTCTCCGCTGCGGGCGTGAGCGAGAAATCGGTCATGGGGTTCGACGAAGATGTCCTCACATCCGCGGTCAAAGTCTCAAGGAGGGCGCTTGAATCCGTGCCCTTGACACCGGACAGGATCTCAAGGTTCGCGCTTGCATCGACATCTGCGCCCTATGTCGAGAAACTGCTGTCGGGAACGGTCATCGTGAGCGTTGGCATGCCCAACACCGCTTTCTCATCCGACCACACGACCTCATCGAGAGCGGGCACTGAGGCAATCATCGCAGGATTCGAGCACGTAGTTGCGAACCCAGGCGGCAAGGCGTTGGTCGCTGTCGCAGACGCCCCAAAAGCGAGCATGTGGAACTCGCTGGAGCACCAGCTAGGAGCTGGAGCTGCCGCATTTGTGCTATCAAGCGACAATCTGGTTGCGGAGCTCGAAGGTCATGCGTCCTACGCGAGCGAGTACTTCGGAGAGAGGTTCAAACCAAGAGACGACTCGCTGATTCACGATATCAATGTCAAGAAGTTCTCCGAGGGCTCGCTGATAACCAACACCACGCGTGCAGCGAACGCTCTTATGAAGAAGCTCAACAGGAAGCCAGAAGAGTACCAGCATGTGGTGATCCAGCAGCCAGACGCCAGAGTGCCTGCTACAGTTGGTGCTAGGATGAACTTCACCGATGTCCAACTGGCAGCCGGTCTAGTGTCGAAGGTGCTTGGAGATCTGGGAGCGGCATCAGTGCCGGTCGGTTTCGTGGCGGCCCTCGACGCAGCGAAGGTCGGCGATAGGATCATGCTCATATCGTACGGCTCCGGCGCGGGGAGCGACGCCCTGAGCTTCAAGGTCGTGGGTGAGAGAAAGGCGGTACCCAGGTTCCAGGCTGAAGCAGACAAGAAGGAGTATATTGACTATGTCAAGTATCTCAAGATCAAGGGAGCGATCGTGTGAGGTGAGATGAAATGGCACATGTTTCTATTCCGATGTACTGGAGGACGATACCCCAACGCTACAAGCTCGTCGGGCACAAGTGCAAGAAATGCGGACACATCAACTTCCCGCCAAAGGGCGTGTGCATGTACTGCAATGTGTCCTCGGAGTTCGAAGAGATCCAGCTGAGCGGCAGGGGAAAGGTGCACACATTCGTCCTGATAAGCGCAGGTGGAGCTCCTCCAGAGTTCGCGGACCAGGAGAAGGCCGGAGGGCAATATCCCGTCGCCATCGTCGAGTTCGAAGAGGGCCCGAAGGTCATAGGCCAGATAGCCGATATAGACCCGAAGGAGGTCAAAATCGGCATGCCCGTCAAGACCGAGCTGAGGAAGATCTACACAGAAGAAGATGTGATCCGATACGGGTTCAAGTTCGTTCCAGTTGCAGAAGGAAAGTGAGAAGATGGACTCCGGAAAGAGGATGACGATGAAGGAGGCCGTGTCCAAGTTCGTCAAGGACGGGGACGCGATCTACCTCGCGGGGTTTACGCACATGATCCCGTTCGCTGCAGGACATGAAATCATCAGGCAGAAGAGGAAGGACCTCACACTCTGCAGGGCGACCCCCGACATCATATACGACCAGATGATCGCTGCGGGCTGCGCGAAGAAGATCGTGTTCAGCTACGCGGGGAACCCTGGCGTCGGATCCCTCAGGTGTTTCAGAAGGGCTCTTGAGAAGGGCCAGCCGAAGCCTATCGAGATCGAGGAGTACACGCATTTCGGCCTCTCAGGGAGATTGTTCGCAGGTGCTACGAACATGCCGTTCCTGCCCATGCGGACGAACATCGGCTCCGGCCTGCCCGCGTTCAATTCGAACATGAAGACGATCAGAGACCCGTACTCGGGAGATGAAATATCTATCGTCCCTCCGCTGAAGCCAGACCTGGCCGTAGTCCACGTCCAGAGATGTGACGCCAACGGGAACTCGCACATATGGGGCATCATAGGCGAGCAGAAGGACGCCGCGTTCGCATCGAAGAAGGTCATCATAAGCGCTGAGGAGATTGTCGACGAGTCGGTCATAAGGTCGGATCCCAACAGGACTCTTATCCCGGACTTCGTCTCGCATGCTGTCGTGCACGAGCCCTGGTGCGCGCACCCGTCGTATACGCAGGGCTACTACGACAGAGACAACGAGTTCTACATGCAATGGGACGAGATCACCAAGGAGCATGACACGACGATGAAGTATCTGGACGAGTGGGTGTTTGGCATTGAGGACAGGACCGCGTACATGAAGAAGATGCCCTCCGAGAAGATACTCAAACTGAAACCCAGGACTGCATACTGCACCCCTGTCGACTACGGGACTCTGTGAGGAGGTGTGAAAAATGACTGATGTGACACCAAGCGAATTGATGGTGATAGTGGCTGCTCGCGAACTCAAGGACAAGGAATCGGTTCTTGTCGGCGTCGGCATACCGAACCTTGCTGCGAACCTGGCGAGGAAGCTCCAGGCACCCAACCTCAACATGGTCTATGAGTCCGGAGCGGTCGGCTCCAACCCTACGAGGATGCCTCTCTCCATAGGAGACCCGTGCCTGGTCACGGGCGCGAAGAGCGTGTGCTCAATGTACGAACAGTTCGCCTACTACCTGCAGGGCGGAAGGATCGATGTAGGCTTCCTTGGCGGGGCGCAGATTGACAAGTGGGGGAACATCAACTCTACCGTCATCGGCCAGTACAAAACACCCAAGGTCAGGTTGCCTGGAAGCGGCGGCGCGTGCGACATAGCTTCAAACGTCAAGAAGATCATAGTGATCACGCCGCACGAGAAGCGGAGATTCGTGGAGAAAGTCGACTTCCTCACAAGCCCGGGATTTGTTGACGGGAAGGAGAAGTGGAAACAGCTCAAGCTTCAGGGCGGAGGACCATATGCAGTCATCACCAACCTCTGCACGATGAAGTTCGATGAGGCCACAGGCGAGATGACCCTGGTTTCCTTGCATCCCGGCGTCACGGTGGAGAAGGTGCAGGAGAACACCCCCTGGAAGCTCAAGATCTCGGACAAGCTGCAGCAAACGCCTCCGCCGACCGAGAAAGAGATTACGACGCTCCGATCCTTAGACCCAAAGCGCATGTACCTGGGGTGAGCTCAGATGTGCGCGGGGTTCGACCCGATTGCAGAGTACAAGGCCAGGACGAAGAAGAGCGCTGAGTGGTTCGAGGTAGCCTCCAGGCACCTCCCTGGCGGCGTGACGGGAAACGTGAAGTTCTACCCGCCTTACCCTGTGTATCTGAAGAAGGCCAAGGGCTCCCATGTTTGGGACCTCGACGGGAACGACTACATCGACTACATGCTGTGTTTCGGCCCGCTCATCCTCGGCCACGGTCACCCCAAAGTCGTCGATGCCATCAGGAAGCAGCTCGACAGGGACGGCACGCAGATATTCGGGGCACCGCATGAGCTTGAGGTTCGGATGGCAGAACGGTTGAAGAAAGTCTTCCCGTTTGCCGACACCGTCCGATTCACCAACTCTGGGCTGGAGGCGACCATGCATGCTCTCCGCGTTGCGAAGGGCGTGAAGAAGAAATCGCGGATCGCCAAGTTCGAGGGCGCGTATCACGGATGCTATGACGAGGTACTGGTCAGCCTGACGCCCTCGGAGGACGCTGCTGGGCCGAGGGCGGCCCCGCAGACGGTCTCGGGATCATATGGCACGTCTGAGACTGTGATCAACAACGTCCAGGTGCTCCCCTACAATGACATCGAGAACACCGTAAGGATCCTGAAAGCACACAAGAACGACCTCGCCGCGCTGATCATGGAGCCCGTGCAGAGAGGATTTGTTGTGCCGGACCCAGAGTTCCTCAGGATCGTCAGGGAGACGACGAGGGAGCTGGGAATCATACTCATCTTTGACGAGGTGATGTCTGGGTTCAGGATGGAGAAGTACGGCGGAGCGGCAACTGTCTACGGCATCGACCCGGACATGATCTGCTTGGGCAAGATCATAGGCGGTGGGTTCCCGTGCGGGGCGTTCATGGGCAAGAGGGAGATCATGGACATAGTCAATCCAGTCACCCGCGCGAAGAACGAGAGGGTGTTCCACGGCGGAACCTTCAACGGCCATCCGACGATCCTCGCTGCCGGCATGGCGACTCTCGATGTGCTTGAGGAGCCGAAGACCTATCCGTACCTGAACAAGATTTCCGACAAGCTGAGAGACGGCTTCAACGATCTGTTCGGCAGAACGGGCTACGACGCGAAGGCGGTCGGCCCGGGCTCGACATTCAACATTGTATTCACGAAGGGCAAGATTGCTGACTACCGGGACGCCGCCAAGTGCGACGCTAGGCTCAGACAGAAACTGGACTTCGGGATGCTCGCGCGCGGAATGCACTTCCACCCAGACAAGCCATTCTACACGTGTACCGAGCACTCGGACAAGGATGTCGACCAGACGCTGAAGGTCGCCGAGGAAGTTCTGAAGAAGATGAAGGTCTAATCGAGCGCTCTCACACGACAGTCTTGAGCACGCCCTCAAATTCAGCCTCAGCGGGCCCGGTCATGAAGGCCCTGTTGTCCTTATCCACCTTGATTGAGAGGGCCCCACCGCGGACCTTGACTTCGACCTGGCCGGGCTCTACCCATCCAAGCATGAGGGCGACTGCTGCGCTTGCGGTCGCCCCGGTCCCGCACGCAAGAGTCTCGTCGTAGACTCCGCGCTCGTAGGTCCTTATTGATATTCTGCTAGGTCCGATCACTTGCACGAAGTTGAGGTTGACGCCCTTCGGAAACCTCTTGTGGTTCCCGTTGATTGTATCGCCTATCTCTCGAACATCCAGAGACCCTAAATCAGTTGTCCTCACGACGAAGTGCGGCTCGCCCGAGTTCACAAGAGAACCTCTGAACACTCTCTTGCCAGCGTGGATCGCGATATCCAGCATGGAGTCGACCGCCTTTCCCTTGTCCGAGATGTACTCTCCCAAGTCCTTTCTCTTCGTTCTTATCAGTCCCATGTCCACAGTGTATGAATTGCCCTTGCGGATCACATGTTTGACCCCGTCCCTGGTCAATACATCGACCTCCGACTTCCCGAGTTTCTCGGTTAGGTAGGAGGCGATGCAGCGGATCCCATTGCCGCACATATCGGCCTCGTTCCCCGCCGGCTCGAAGAGCCTCATGGAACCATCAACACCCTTTGCGCGCTCGAGGAATATCAAGCCATCCGCGCCAACTTTGAAATGCCTGTCGCACAGCTTCTTGGCAAGTGCGCTACGGTCGCGGTCAGGAGTTCTAGGGTCATCCAACTCATCCTTGATGATGAAGTCGTTTCCGCAGCCTTGGTACTTGACGAATCTGAAATCGTATTTCATCTCGATACCTTGATAACGCAACGGGATATAATCGTGTTTGCCTTCATCGCCAACCAGAGAACCGTTAAATAAGCAGGTTGGGATTCCTCAAGTCCAGCCCAGAGAATCTTTGGAGCCAAGGAGGGAACGAACGCTGCACGACATCCTGATAGAAGGGGGAACCGTTATTGACGGAACCGGCTCTCTCGGCATGCCGCTCGATGTTGCAATAGACGGTGCCAAGATTGCGCGATTATGCAAGCGCTCCGAGGCAAAAGGTGCGATGAGAATAGACGTGAGGGGGCTGATTGTCTGTCCTGGATTCATCGACATCCACTCGCACTCCGAGTTCCAACTCCTGGCCAATCCCCTTGCTGAGAGCAAGATCCGGCAGGGGGTCACAACAGAGTTGGTGGGTAACTGTGGCTCATCTCCCGCTCCAGCCATCGGAGTCGCAAGGGAGGAATTGAAGGGCTATGCAGAACTCGCGGAGGTGAGTATCGATTGGGTCACGATGGACGAGTATCTACTTAGGCTCTCGAACCTGAAACCATCAGTTAACGTTGCGACCCTGGTCGGAGCGTCCACGCTCAGACAGTGTGCAATCGGCAACTCGGACACAAAGGCAGGAGAGGATGAGCTGGCAAGGATGAACCGGCTCCTGGCGGACGCCATGTTGCAGGGCGGGTTCGGGCTCTCATCCGGGCTCATATACGTGCCAGGGTGCTTCGCGTCCACGGAGGAACTTGTATCTCTGGCGTCCACATCTACATCTCTGGGTGGGTTCTATGCCAGCCACATACGAGGCGAGGGCAGAACACTCATCAAAGCGGTGGAAGAGGCCATCAGGATCGGCCGCGAAGCGCCCTCTCGTGTAGAGATATCTCATCACAAAGCATGCGGAAGGCCGTCCTGGGGGACTGTTGGCCGGACGATCGCCATGATCGAGGAGGCAAGAGAACAGGGTGTCGATGTCTCTTTCGATGTGTATCCCTACACCGCCTCGTGCACCTACCTGGATACGCTTCTCCAGCCATGGGCAAGAGAAGGAAGCAAAGAAGAAATCCTCGAGAGGATCAGAAACCCTCAGACACGCGAGAGGATAATCCGCGAATTCGTGACCCCGACGGAATCGGTGGAAGATATCGTGACCGACACTGGCTGGGAGAACATCAATGTCACGGGGCTTTCATCTGACGTCTACAAGATGTTCGACAACAATACGATTGCCCAGATCGCAGAAGCGATCGGCAAGGACCCAGCCGAGACGACACTGGACATCCTGGTCGAGGAGAACCTCCGAGCCTTTGCCATCTTCCACGAGATGGATGAAGACGACGTCATCAAGGTCATCTGTCATCCACTTGCCGCGATAGGTTCGGACGGAGAGGCGGAGGCCCCCTATGGTCCGTCGGGAAAGCATGCGACCCATCCCAGGGCCTATGGCACGTTCCCGAGGGCGTTGAGGAGATACGCCATCGACAAGAAGCTCGTTCCACTGGAAGAACTGATCAGGAGAATGACTTCGTGGCCTGCGCAGCGGATAGGTCTTCAGGACAGGGGAGTTCTTGCGAACGGAATGGCGGCCGATATTGTAGCCTTCGACCCCGAGAAGATACGTGACCTGGCTACCTACGAGGATTCTCATCGCTACGCGGAAGGCATCGTGTTTGTGATTGTGAGCGGTGCCGTCACGATAGACCATGGCGAGCACACGAAGGAGCGAGCGGGTCAAGTCCTGAGACACAAGCCGAGCGTAGCGTAGACTCAGCCCGTCGCCCCGCATATGTCCAGCGCGACCTGCGAGTATACGTGGGTGCACTTCACAAGGTCCTCCGTTAGGACGTACTCGGTTCGAGCATGGGCGCCCGCACCGCCCGGCCCGAAGACCACAGTAGGCATCTTGGCGAAATTGGTCATCAGAGCAGCATCGGTCCAGCCCCAGAAGCTCGTCACCTTCGGAGGTCTGCCAGTCACAGACCGGACAGATCTCTCCAGTGATCTCACAAGCGGGTGAGAGGTGCTCACGACGTTGGGTAAATGGGTCATGGTCAGCATGTTCGCTGGATCCCGCATGAGTTTCGCCTTGAACCTCGGGTCCTCTCTCTTCAGCTTGTCGAATATGTCGTAGATCTCCTCGAACACCTGCTGCACCTTCTCCTCGGGGATCCACCTGCGGTCCAGCTTGATCATGCAATGATTGGCTACCGAGCTCGGCTGCTGCCCGCCCGTGATGACGCCGAGGTTGATTGTAGCAGGCAGCGTGTGCCTGCTCTTGCGCGAAGCAAGCCTCGGTTTGAGATCCTCCTCGACCGCTCTGACGAACTTCGCGGCCATCGTAATCGCGTTGACCCCCTTGTCTGCCTGACCGCCATGAGCGGCCTTGCCATAGAAGTGAACGTCGAGCCATTCCAACCCTCGGTGCGATGGCTGGATCTCAAGATCGGTCGGCTCGCCCACTATCGCCATATCCGCCCTGGGACCGTGAAGGACGATGTCCTCTGTGCCGTCGCTCTTCAGTTCCTCGCCCACGACGGCTGCAAGATACAAATCTCCCTCGAGCTTGACCTTGGCCCTCCGGAACCCGACCAAAGTCATAGCCATGGCCCCAAGACCGCCCTTCATGTCCAGAGATCCTCTGCCATAGAGCCTGCCACCATCCACCTTTGGCGTGAAAGGCGGGATGTCCATGTCGTAAGGCGGCACGGTATCCGTGTGGCCGTTCAACAGGAGGCTCCTGCCCCTGCCCGAACCCTTTATGACTGCGATCACATTCGGCCGATTCTTCTCCACGGTTCTGAGCTTCGACTCGATGCCTTCTCCCTGGAGGAACTCGTGCAGGAAGTGTGCCACTTCAAGCTCCATGGTGGGTACTTCGCGATGGCTGGGTATCCTCACAAGATCCTTCACAAGCTTCTCTATCTCGGCTCTCTTGACGGATCGTCTCGCCTTCTCGAACTGACTCAGAGATTTGACAGACATTCGCAAACCGCCCAGGACTAGAGGCTCTCGATGTGGATTGAGGTATCTCTCGAAAAAAGTATCTGACCAATTGGGGTCAAATCAGGCGTCCGTGGGCCTTCATGATCTCAAGAGTCTTGTCTATCGGAAGGGCGTACGAAACATGCCCGTCCCTTCCCTCGATGGTCTCCGCCTTGAAGAGAGAATTGGTGATGGACTCAGCCGTGGAGTCGATAGTGGCCCTGAACAGAGGATCGATATCCTTGTCGAGCATGAGCTGCTCTGTGACGAGACCGCTGTGCCTGAACCTGAGATGGGAGTTTGCAGTCGAGAAGGCCAAAACGATGTCCCCGCTGCCGTTGTGCGAGGCGGAGCCAGTGATCGCCAGACCGAATACAGCCCTCCTCGCTATCCTCTCCAGCTGCCGCGCGTTCAGAGGGGCGTCGGTCCCCACGACCATGACGATTGAGCCTCTCTCAGGTCGCTTCTGTTCTGGCGATCCAAGAAGGCTGCCTACTGGTACTCCGTCTATCCTCAGCTCGTTCCACTCGCCGCAATTCGTCAAGACCAAAGTGCCGACAGAGAACTTGCCGGCATCGGTCGCCACCACTCTGGAGGAAGTCCCGATGCCCCCCTTGTAGTCATAGCAAGTCATTCCCGTGCCCGCACCGACCGCTCCTTCGTGAACGTCGGAGGTCGCGCCTTCGATTGCCGAGACCACATGCTCTTCCTTCACATGCATCCCTTGGGCGTCGTTCAGCCAGCTATCGTCACACTCGGAGACTATCGGGATTATCGTATCGTCTCCTAGACCCACTTTGGCGTTGCCTTTGAGCATGTGTCGGATGACCGAATCGGCAACTGTCCCCATGGACATCGTGTTCGTGAGCATTATGGGCGTATCGATCAGGCCGAACTCGCGGATTTGAAGTGACCCGTGCAGGCCCCCGCATCCGTTGAAGTCGAAGTACGCCCCCTTGACGGGGTTCTCGAACATGCTTCCTTCGTGGGGAATGATGGCTGTCACACCAGTCCTAGCGGGCCCTTTGCCCGGTTGGACCACCCCGCTCCCGTGGATAATAGTGGAGTGGCCTACCTTGACCCCGGGAACGTCTGTGATCATGTTCCTGGAGCCTGTGGGCAGTTCCCCGAACCAGATTCCAGTATCCCTCGCCCTTGGTCTAGTCACTTCTTGACATCTCCGGACTCGAGCCAACAAGAGACCCAGTGCTCCTGCGACACATACATGGGCTCGGGCTCGACCTCGCTACATTTCTCCATCGCAGACGGGCATCTCGGATGGAACCTGCATCCAGGCGGTATGTGTGCCGGATCCGGCCTCTCGCCCTTTAGGATGATCTTCTCTGTCTTCATCCTCGGGTCGGGCTTCGGGACGACCGATATCAACGCCTTTGTATACGGATGCCTGGGACCCTTGATGACCTCCTCAGTCGGGCCCAGTTCCACGATCTTGCCCAGATACATGATGCCGATTCTGTCGCTGAAAACGTACGCGACACCCAGGTCATGGGTTATGAACAGGTATGTCAGACCTTTCTTGTCCCTGAGGTCAAGCATGAGTTTGAGAATCTCGGATCTGATGGACACATCGAGCATGGAGACGGGTTCGTCCGCAACCAAGAACTCCGGCTCGAGCACTAGTGCCCCCGCGATGCCGACTCTCTGCCTCTGACCTCCGGACACCTCGTGCGGGTACCTCCACATGAAATCCTTCGGAGGCCTCAGACCCGCATCGTCTATGGCCTTCGAGACCCTCTTCTCCCTATCGGCCTCGTTCGCCCCGAGGTTGTTGACGACCAAGGGCTCGGCAACGATGTCGTATATGGACTGCTTCGGGTTGAGGGATTCGTACGGATCCTGGAAGATGATCTGCATCTTCTGCCTCAGCATCTTCATCTTATCCTTTGTCAGCTTCCGCACATCTATCGTGCCGCTCGTCAGGTTCTCTTCCATCTCCTGCTTGGTCATCTGCTTTTTCGCGACCGCGCGCTCGTTCGCCTCCTTGAGGTAGGTCGCTGTGAGTCCCGCTCCGGCGTACTTGACGATGCCGCCAGTCGGTTCAACCAGCCTCAAGATGGCCTTTCCGGTCGTGGTCTTTCCACAACCTGATTCGCCCACAAGACAGAATATCTCCTTGTCCTTGATCGAGAACGTGATCCCGTCGACGGCCTTCACGAACCTCTGCTCCTTGGACGTGAGACTCTCGACGAATCCTCGCCTGACTGGGAACCAGACCTGCAAATCCTTGACGGTGACGATATCCCTGACCATCTACCTCACCTCTTTCGGTTTGACGAAGTGACACGCCGCATAGTGCCCTGGCAAGACCTCCACCAGTGGAGGTTCTTCTTTCTTGCATAAATCCTCGACCATGTAGCATCTCTCCGAGAATCTGCAGCCCAGTGGAGCGTGTATCAGGTTCGGCGGGTTGCCCGCGATCGAAGCGGGCATCTTCCTGTCTCCCTTGATGTTCGGGAAGGCCGCTATCAATCCTTTCGTGTACGGATGCTGCGGGTTGGTGAAGACCTCGACTGCCGAAGACCTTTCGACGATCTTGCCAGCGTACATGATCGACAGGAACTCGCACGTCTCGGCAAGGACCGATAGGTCGTGGGAGATGATGATCATGGCCAGTTCCAGCTCGGTCTGAAGGTTCTTCAAAAGCTGCAGGATCTGAGCCTGTATCATGACATCCAGGGCTGTAGTGGGCTCGTCGCAGATAACGAGCTTCGGTCTGCATGCGAGAGCCATTGCGATCATGACCCTCTGCCTCATGCCGCCGCTGAACTCGTGCGGATACTCCCTGATCCTGTTCGGGTTTATGCCGACGAGCTCGAAGAGTTCTTTGACCCTTTTCACAGCGACCTCCTCATCCACCTTCTCGTGAAGCAGGATTGGCTCGGTGATCTGGTCGCCGACCCTCTTGACTGGGTTGAGAGCGTTCATGGCGCCTTGGAAAATGATCGATATGTCCCTCCACCTGATGGCCCTCAGCTTGTCGCCCGTGACCCTGGCCATGTCATGGCCCATGAAGTTGATGTTGCCCCCAGCGATGTATCCGTTCGCCGGCAGGAGCTTCATTATGGACAGAGCAGCGGTCGTCTTTCCGCAACCAGATTCCCCTGCAAGACCCATCGCCTGGCCTTTATCCAGGTCGAAACTGATTCCGTCCACTGCCTTCAGTGTTCCCTCTTGCGTCTTAAAATACGTCTTCAAGTCATTGATCTCGAGCAAGGTCATCCTTCGATTCCTCCTCAACAGTTTCCGTTGTCGGCAATCCTTGACTCACGAGCGCGCGGGATCGGCAACTGAAATGCTCTCGCGTCTCTCTGGACCTTCGGTGAAACCTATTTCGCTATAAATGTGTTTTGGGACGACAAAGAACGCTGTTACGGACAGTTATTGGAGATCCGCGCAAGTTCTCCACCGGAAGTCCACCCCCAGAGCTTCACTTGTGGACACTGAGGACTTTGCGTCTGAGGTCCTCTGCGTCCATGTCGTCGCCGAACTCCTCCTGCATCCTGACGCATTTCTCATAGACCGCTCTCAGCTCCTTCAACGGGTCCTCGTGATAGTCCACCCTCAGGTTGTGGTACAGCATCGGCCTGGCTGACGCGACAAGAAGCGCCGAGGAAGTCTTTCCTCTGTGGTCCCCTCCGGCTTCTTGACCCGCTTCCAGTGCGAGGAGAAGCCGACCGCAGAGTTCGCCTTTGCTCTTCTTGAAGGCTCCCACCATGTTGTCCAGCACCCTAACATCCGCCAGGATGTTCCCGGCAACGGCGAAATCATCGCCCGTTCTGTGTCCCTTTGCTCCGGTACAATCGTCCCCAGTATATCCGTACGCGGACTCCGAGTCAATTCCAACGACCTGACGCCGCGACCGCCCAGCGTCTTCCGCAAGAAGCGCCTCGAGCGCAGTCTTCACGGAGAGTCCCGACCTCATCAATGCGAGACCTTGGTAGCCAAGGTTCACATTGACCCAAGCCTGGGTCGCTATCGCCCCGACCCCTTCCTCCGCGAAGGGCAGCATGGCGCCGACGCACGGAGCTGCGGTTGTGGTTGCCACCCCAAAATCGCCAGCCTTCTTGTCCCGAGCAACGATGGAAAAGGTACCGTATTTCATGACGAGGAGTATTCCGCGTCGGAATGATAACAGATGCGGTCTAGTCATCGAACCTGACGTGATACTCCAGCAGGTCAGAGGCGGCCTTCGAGTTCTTAAAGATCGACTGGGCCTCCTTCTCAAGAATGAGGTTGTCCTCGTACCTGGGGCTCATGTGGACAAGAAACAACGTGCCTACCTTGGCTTGCTTCGCAACTCCAGCGGCCTCGGCAGCGGTTGAGTGCCCGAATCTAGCGGCCAGTTCCGAATGGGAGGAGTCGAGAGTGCAGTCGTGGATCAGGACATTGGCGCCAGTCGCAAGGGACACGATCTTCTTGCTCGGTCTAGTGTCGCCTGTATAGACAACGCGTCTCCCGTGCCTCGGAGGACCAAGAACCTTCTCAGGGCCAATCCTCTTTCCGTCCACGATCACAGTTCTGCCCTCCTGGAGCCGCCTGTACAAAGGTCCCTCAGGGATCCCCAGCCGTTTCGCCTTCTTGACATCGAACTTGCCTGTTCGCGGCTTTTCCTCCAGAGCGTAGGCGACAGCAGGGACGCTGTGATCTGCCTGGACGAACCTCACCGAATAGCTTCCGAAATCCATGCGACCCGAGGGTCGCAGGTCTGCCGCCAGCACCCGAAATCCGCTCTCGAAGTATCCTAGGTTCAACATCGCTTCGACTGTCGTGGCGGTTCCCGGGGGCCCGAACACAGTGACATCGTCCTCTCTTCCGTTGAGGCTCATGCTCTGGATCAGACCAGCGAGGCCGAGGAAATGGTCAGCGTGCAGATGTGAGATGAATATTTTCTTGATCTTCATGAACGACACGGACGAGTTCATGAGCTGTCTCTGGGTGCCCTCGCCACAGTCGAACATCACGACTTCGCCGGGCATCTGCACCGCAACGGATGTGACGTTCCGGAGCTTCGAGGGATAGGTTCCTCCAGTGCCCAAGAATACGAGCTTCATGTCAGGCCTCGGGAAGGCAATTTGAGGCGATAAAACTCTCCTGACCTTCTTAGGTCGTAGACGAATATGGCCAGGGCGACGACCGACATCCCAGTCGCTATGGCTATTGTCCCCTTGAAACCGAACGCTGTCGCCGCGATACCGCCCATAACCGGGCCGACTATCCCTGAGATGCTCATCGTGCTGGACAGGAGCCCGGATGCCGTGGCTTTCTCCTTGTTCTTGTCCATGACGTACCGAAGGCTTCCGACATAGAGAGACGCCCACGCGAAAGCGAGCATCACTTGGGATGGTATGATCTCCCAGTAGCTCCCGGCTAGAGTGAACGTGAAGAAGGTGAGGGCCGAACTCCCAAGACCGACAGCAACCAACAGTGAAGGGTCATACCTATCCAGGAACATCATGAAGATGAATTGCCCGACAGAGTTGACGCCGTAGATGATACCGATCCACTGCGGTGTCGCTCCTATGCTCGTGAGGAACAGCGGATAGGTGACCCATATCATGTTCGCTCCGGTGTGCCTGATCAGCATGGAAGCGTATACTGGCGCGTTCCTCCTTATGAGCGCCTTGGGGAACATCGGGACCTGCATCCTCGTATCCGTCTTGAAAGGCAGACTCAACGCGACTGCGAAGGATGCGAAGAGAAGGACAGCGCAGAGGAGATAGGCTTGCTCATAGGCTGCGAAGACAGTCACGATGTAGTTACCGAAAGCCCAGCCGAGCGCGCCCCACGCGCTGAAAACACCCATCTTGCCCTTCGTGTCGTACGCATAGGCGAGAAGCGCTGCAGGGAACATCCCCGAGCAGAAGCCCATGAGGATCCTGGCACCGGCGAAGACCGCCAAGCCGCCGGATACTATCGTGGCCGCTTGGAGGAGTGTAGCAACCCCGGACAGGAAGAGACCTGCAAGCAGTATGTTCCGTCTGCCATATACGTCCGATCCTCTGCCGAATATGTAGCTCGAGATGAAACCCGCAGCGGCGAACCCGCCCGCAATCAGACCTATCGTTTCATCGTTCGCGTGAAGCTGTTGCTGCAGAATCAGCGGGACGATGACTACGGGGCCGAACACGCCCGCATTAGACAGAAGTTGAATGGCTTCGGGCTTCACGGCGAAGACCAAACAAACCGGAGTATTTGCTCTTTGTGGGATTGAGCGCAAGACGGCTCAGTCGGAGCGACCAGCTACCAACCCAGACGCTCGAGAGTCCGGTCGGTCTTCGTCTTCTTCTTGAGCTCCTTGTAGTGGGCGTGACAGAGATGCGCGTTCTTGGAGGGATCCGATGACAGCTTCATTCCGGACTTCTCGACCTTCTTTCCAGCTATGGATCTCTCAGCCTCCGACTTGCATCCCTCGATATCGCACATCTGGGCCTTCTCTACCGCATGCTTCGGCTCTGGCATGCTTCACTAATCCGGTTGAGGGTATTAAAAAAGTTCGACGAGGCTGACGACCAAAACCCATAATACGATGCGAGTGCTTCGCAGGTGCTATGCCACTTGTGGCGCCGTCGATACTCGCAGCCGATTTCTCGAGGCTCGGCGAGGAGGTACGGATGGTCTCTGAGGCAGGTGCGGACTACATCCACGTGGACGTCATGGACGGGTTCTTCGTGCCGAACATCACGATCGGCCCTTCGATGGTCAAGAGCCTGCGGAAGCATTCGAAGCTACCGTTCATCTCGCACCTGATGATAACGCATCCGGAGAGACACGTTGAGGCGTTTGCAGACGCCGGCTCGGACATTATCGAGGTGCACGTCGAGGCGGAGCAGAACATCTCAGAGACGCTTCGCATGATACGCGGGCTCGGCAAGAAGGCGGGCCTGGCAGTCAATCCTCCGACTCCTATCGAGAAAGCGTTCCCATTCTTCAGAGAGATGGACCTGCTGCTCATCATGTCAGTGAACCCCGGTTTCGGCGGACAGAAGTTCATCGCGGATGTGCTCCCCAAGATAGGGCAGGCAAAACAGGAGATGCAGCGGATCGGCGTGAGCGTCCCAGTCGAAATCGACGGCGGGATAACCACTGAGACCGGGGAGCTAGCTGCCAAGGCAGGAGCAGACATCCTGGCGGCGGGCACGTCCGTGTTCAAGGCTCCAGACATGAAGAAGGCGATCGCGGCTCTGAGGGCCTGCGGAGGCTCGAAGGCTTAATATGATTGAGCACTCTCATGGTGGTTCGATAGAATGGCTGAGAAACTGACCGATCACCCAATCCTGCTGTACCTGACTTTCGTGTTGCCCATGCTGCTCCTGGTGCTGGGAATCGTCTTCCACGCCAGCTCGTTCCAAATCATAGCCATTATGGCATGGCTTGGGGTGGCAATCGTGATCCTCTTCCTTCCGATAGCCTCGGACAACGGGTCCTCTGGCTGAACTGCTGGTAATATTCATCGCATTCTGGAGGCTCGAGAGCGAATGGGAGTCGACATTTCCAGCCTTGTGGACGCGAAACAGATCGCACTGGAGGACCTGGCTGGCAGGTCCATTGCCATCGATGCGTTCAACACCTTGTACCAGTTCCTTTCGATGATACGGCAGCCGGACGGCACACCCCTCATGGATCGCGAAGGGCGAGTGACCTCACATCTCTCAGGCCTGTTCTATCGGAGCGCGGCATTGCTCGAGCTGGGGATCAGACCAGCATATGTGTTCGACGGGAAGCCACCCGAGTTGAAACAGAAGACCATCGAGGCCAGGAAGGCCGCGAAGGTGGAGGCTGAGAAGGAGTGGAAGAGGGCCTTGGAGGAGGGTGACCTGAAGAGAGCGCTTTCCAAGGCAACCAGAACTTCCAAGCTGGATTCAGGCATGATCGAGGAATCGCTCGTGCTTTTGGATGCGCTCGGCATACCTTGGATGAGGGCGCCCAGCGAGGGTGAGGCGCAGATGGGGCACCTTGTGAGAAAAGGCGACATATGGGCGGGCGCGTCACAGGACTTCGACGCTATCTTGTTCGGCACGCCCAACCTCGTGAGGAACTTGACCCTGGCAGGCAAGCGAAGACTCCCTTCGGGCAAGACGATCGACGTGTCCCCCGAGATCATCGCGCTCTCGGAGGTGCTCTCATCGCTTCAGGTGACGAGGGAGCAACTTGTCGACATGGGCATCCTGATAGGCACGGATTTCAACGATGGCGTCAGGGGAATCGGCCCCAAGAAGTCTCTGAATCTGATCAAGAAGCACGGCAGCATCGAGGGGATTAGGGCGGAGGGCAAAGTGGCCATTCCCGAGGAGTTCGAGGACGTGAGAAGGATTTTTCTCGAGCCTGAGGTCTCAGACGACTACTCCCTCCTTTGGGGCAGGGTGGATCAAGAAGCGGTTAGACGAATCCTCTGTGACAAGCACGGATTCTCTGTAGATCGGGTCGATGTCGTGCTCGAAAGGGTCGCTGCGAAACAGAACGTCCGCGCGCAGAAGAGCCTCGACTCGTGGGGATAGTCTCGAGCGACCAATCCCGTCAAGCCAGACTCTCAGTACCGCGACGCCACATGATTCTCTGCACGCTATCTTTAAAATACCCTCCATCCATATTGCCTACGGAAGATTGATTATGCGCCAAGTAGACGAGAATTACTCCCCCGTCCAGCTGGAGAAAGATGTCAGGACGCTCTGGGAGAAGACTCGAATCTACGAGAAGGTCAAGAAGGCCGGTGAGTCGGGCAAGGCTTACTACTTCCTTGACGGCCCTCCGTACACCACCGGCTCGATCCACGTGGGCACCGCATGGAACAAAATCCTGAAGGACACGGTCATACGCTACCGCAGAATGCAGGGCCTGCATGTGAGAGACCAGCCGGGGTACGACATGCATGGCCTGCCGATCGAGGTCAAGGTTGAGCAGGCCCTGGGCATCAAGACCAAGAAGGAGATCGAAACCCAGGGCATAGACAAGTTCGTCAGCACGTGCAGGGATTTCGCGCAGAAGTTCAAATCGAAGATGACGGAGGAGTTCAAGTCGCTGGGAGTCTGGATGGACTGGGACAAGCCGTACCTCACAATCGATTCGTCCTATGTTGCGTCCGTCTGGTGGACACTCAAGCAGGCCCACGACAAGAACCTTCTGATGATAGACCACAGAGTGTTGCCATGGTGCCCTCGTTGCGAGACAGCTCTCGCCGAGGCCGAGATAGAGTACTGGGACGAGACCGACCCCTCGATCTATGTCAAGTTCCCGGTCGGGGGCGAGCCGGACACGTACTTGCTCGTGTGGACCACCACTCCATGGACGATACCTGGGAACCTGGCAGCGGCAGTTCACCCTGATTTCACCTATGCAGTCGTGAGGGTGAAGCGCGGCATGGTCGAGGAGACCCTGATCCTACTGGCGGAGAAGATTGAAGAGCTGAAGAAGATTGCAGGGATAGAGGAAGCGACCATCCTCGAGACCGCAAAAGGGTCGGAGCTTGTCGGGATGCACTACGGACATCCCCTTGCGGAGCTTGTCCCGTACCAACAGCAGGTCAAGGGGAAATTCGTTCACTCGATACTCACATCGGATACGGTCACAAACGAGAACACAGGCATAGTCCACATCGCCCCCGGCCATGGGCCCGAGGACTACGAGATAGGCAAGAAGCACGAGCTGGATGCATTCTCTCCGGTCGATGAAGCGGGCATCTACACAGCAGAGGTGGGCGAACACTATGCCGGCAAGAACGTACGGGACGCGAACCCGCTCGTCATGAGGGACCTAGTGGAGCACGGCGCGATGTTTCACGAAGCCACGGTCACGCACAGGTACGGGCACTGCTGGAGATGCAAGAAGCCCATCATCTACAGAATCACCGACCAATGGTTCTTGAAGGTCACCGATTTCAAGCAAGACATCGACCAGGCCAACGACAAGGTCAAGTGGTATCCCGAGTGGGCGGGTTCCAACAGGGAGAAGGACTGGATCCAGAACGCCCGGGACTGGTGCATAAGCAGACAGAGGTACTGGGGGACTCCACTGCCGATATGGAGATGCGAGTGTGGCAACATCAGGCTGGTGTCGTCCATGGACGAGCTGAAGACTGCCAAAGGCTTCGTAGATGGCATGGACGTCCACAGGCCTTGGATTGACAAACTCTCGTTCGAGTGCGACAAATGCAAGAAGACGATGACGAGAGTCCCAGATGTGCTCGACGTCTGGTTCGACGCAGGCGTGTGCTCATGGGCGTCGCTCGGATACCCCGCATCCAAGGATGAGTTCGACAAGTGGTGGCCGAGCGAGTGGATCACTGAGGCCCATGACCAGACCAGGGGCTGGTTCTACTCGCAGCTGGTGACTGGTGTTCTGGCCTTCGGCAGATCGCCGTACAACTCCGTCCTTATGCACGGCTGGGCGATGACCCCAGAGGGTCAGGCGATGTCGAAGAGCGAAGGCACCGCAATAGACCCTATCGGCGTTGTGAACACATTAGGGGCCGATTCGTTGAGATTCTACCTCCTGAAAGCGAACGCCCCATGGGACGATCTCTCGTTCCAGCTGGAGGGTGTCAATGCGGCCAATAGGACTCTGAACATCCTGTGGAACGTCTACAAGTTCGCCACGCTCTACATGTCCATAGACAAGTTCGATCCAGCGAGCACGAGACTTGAGGCGATCAAGGACAACCTGAGAGCGGAGGACAGATGGTTGCTCTCGAGGATGGAGAGCCTCAAGAGGGATGTGTCCGCGGCCATGGAAGTCTACGAGATACACAGGGCCGCCAGGGCGATAGAGGACTTCGTCGTCACGGACCTGTCCCGCTGGTATGTCAAGCTAGTACGAGATAGGCTCTGGAAGGAGGGCGAGGACAAAGACAAACTCGCGGCATTCAAGGTCCTTCACGAGGCGCTATCAACCGCAGTTACGCTTATGGCGCCGATGACGCCGCACATCTCCGATGTCATGTACACCAACCTGAATGGCAGGCCTGAGAGCGTACACATGCTATCATGGCCGACCTTCGACCCGAGATGGATTGACACTAAGCTGGAGGAGGGCATGAACCTCGTCCGCGAGATATCGGAGACAGTGGCCCGCATTAGGCAGGAATCCAACCTCAACCTGAGATGGCCCGTGAAGAGGGTAGTCCTCAAAGCGGAGTCGGATGAGGTCATCGAATCTTTGATCACCCTCAAGGACCCCCTGCTCTCCCAGAACAACATCAAGGACCTACAGCTGGTCCCCGCGGGAGAGGAGTGGGATGAGATGATCCTCAGCGTCGTCCCCAACCCGAACGCCATCGGCAAGGTCTACCGCCAGTGGTCCAGCAAGATAGCCGTGCTCCTCAAGAACAGGCCAGCAAAGACGATAAAGGCAGGCATCGACAAGGGGGAGTACTCGCTGGGTATCGAGGGCCAGCTGGTGAAGATCCTTCCGAACATGGTGTCGTTCACATCCACTATGCCTCCGGACGTTGTCAGCGCTGAGTTCTCGAAAGGCATTGCATATCTCGACCTGGAGCAGACGCCCGCGCTGGAATCAGAAGGCTTCTCGAGAGAGATCATCAGGCGCGTCCAGCAGATGCGCAAGGACATGGGACTGAACGTCGAGGAGTTCATCAGAGTCGAGATAGAATGCAGCAGACGGGTCGAAGGATTCCTCGAGAGCTGGAAGGACAAGATCGCCAGGGAAACGAGAGCTAGGCACTTCGAGATAGCCGACTCTCCGCGAGGAGAGTACATAGTGGAATGGAACATCGAGTCCGAAGCCATGGTGATCGGGCTCACATCCCTCAAGATGAAACAGGGGATGGATATGCTCACCAGCATCCCCGGAATCTCGCCTGACAAGGCCATGAAGCTTGTGGATGCCGGGTACAGTTCCATCGAGCACATGAAAGAAGCCAGCACGGAGGACTTCGCGATCGTCGAAGGGATCACCAAGCTCGACGCGAAGCGCATTTACGACAGCCTGCACAAAGACGATGTGGCGCCAATAGCGACGCCGGCAGCGATCGCTCCACAGCCCGGGGCCTCGGAGCAGGCTCCACCAGCACCCGCGAGCCCTGCCCCTGCACCCCAGCCACAGGAGACTTTCCTCGAGAGACTCCGGAGGATAGAGGGGCTGGACCAGACGATTGCACTTGCCATCTACGAGGCCGGGTACGTCTCGGGCCCGACATTGATGAACGCCGCTGTTGGCGACCTCATGAAGGTCAAGGGAGTCTCGGAATCGGTGGCGACAATGCTGATCGAGCATTTCATCAGTGAGCCCAGCCCTGGTGCGAGGCAGGTGCGCGCGGAGGTAAAACCGGCGCCCTCCGTGACCGAGCTGGAGAGATCGTTCTCATATCTGGTAGAGGAGGACAAGCCAGAAGCGTCGTACTCCTTGTTCCTGAACGCCCTGAGCAAGGGCATGAAGGGATACTGCATCACGAGGAACTACCCCGCGAAGATCAAGAGCAAGTTCGACCTGAAGGACACGCCAGTCATTTGGCTGTCCAATGTCGGCAGGGAGAACGCCATCAGGCCGAAGGACCTCGAGAAGCTGAGCGTATCCCTCGAACAGTTCCTCTCCCAACCGGGCGGGGGAATAGTGCTCCTCGACGGGCTGGAGTACCTCATCACGAACAACAACTTCATCACCGTTCTGAGGCTCATCCAATCTCTCAGGGACCAGGTCGCGATCAACCAGTCCATTCTCCTGATGGCAGTCAACAGATCCACGCTCGAGAGCCATCAGCTCAACCTCCTGGAGAGAGAGGTCGACTACACAATAACCGGCTGAGCCCTCGATTCTTCTCTAGATCAGCTTGCACACTATCTGCTGAAGGCCCGGGACGGTTGGGTATCTTGCGACGTCCTCGGGAGCGACCCATTCGAAAGACTGGTGCTCCCAATCGATACTGATGTTCCGGTCCTTCACGTCGAAAAGAAAAGGATGCACACACCACATGGTGTCCCCGTCCCTGAACCGCTCGGGGTCGACCCTCTTCGCGAGTCTGGCCTTGCTCTTCCCAATCTCTTCTTCGATCTCGCGAAGAGCAGCGGTCTGGTCGGCCTCGCCATGCTCGATGTAACCCGACACGCCGGCCCACTGACCCCGGTATGACCCGACTTTGTCGCTTCTCTGTAAGAGGAGTATCCTCCCTTTGTTCCGAAGGATGCTGGTGACGACATGTTTCTCGGTGACGTTCGCAATCTCAAGGGACCCGTGGTCCGCATCGACCATCAGGTCGTCCCCCGTTCTCAACAAGCCTACGTTGACACCATCGACCATTGGTATCTCCGAGATTATCGCCCCCGTAGCGACGATCGGCTCTGCGGACCCGTTGACTATCGCGCACGGAGCCATATGGTTGATCTTCAGCTGGTACATCGCGTATGACCCGACCGTGCTGCCCTTGCCGTATGGGAAGCAGAACACCTTATCGGATATGCACAGACCCTTGGACTCGCACTCAGGATCCAGGATCTTGGATGTGGCAGGGTCAACACCGCCCAGGAACGAGAAAGGCGATGAGCACACAACAGACTTGCCCGAGGCCTTACCGCCCCTGACCTTCCTCGCCTTCACTATCGTGATATCGCCTCCAGCAGAGCCCTGTTGGTCCTGAAGGATGCCCGCTGCTTGCCCAAGGTCGGCAGGTAGACCATGGCCTTCCCAGAGTCGGACGCCGTCCTCTTGTACATCTTCTCGATCGGCGCAACCACCATACAAGTATCGCACAGCACCTTGCCGAACTTCTTCAGCACTGCGATCTCGTTCGGACACTTGGCGAACACGGACCTGGAAGTGCAGAACCAGACATCGGAGTCCTTCCTTGGTCTCCTGTTCTTTAGAAACGTTGCCATCCGTTTGATCTCCGCGGCGGAGCAATGAGGGCATCCGATGGCGACGAGGTCCCACTGGTCATCGCCCTTCAGGCTCTCCGCGCAAGCGACGAGTTCGGTCTTGGGCAACGACATGCACTCTTCGACGGATGATGTATCTATCCTCGTCTTCTTCCCCTTCTGAGCGTGGAGGTACATCGATACGGCGCCAGTGGCAGCCATCGCAGCTCCGAAGGCCTTGTGCTCGTCGGCCGTTAGAGATATTCCGCTAATGAGCGGAACTCTCTTCCCTGCCATCTTTCCCACAGCATATCCCGCCAGAGGCACAAGCCCTTCGGGTATCTCCTCGATTTCGATCCGGACCCTCGGCGTGCGGTTCTCTGGCAGATGGAGGCCATACTCTGCGGTCTTGCCTATGATTGCGGCGGCCAAAGCGGAAGGCCCTCCTTCACGGTTGGTCATGGCACCCAGGTAGGAGTTCGCGAAGACTGTCGCGGACGATTCCGCCCACGCGATGTGCTGCCCCGTCCTCGGTCGGTTGCCTGCGAGGTATGGAGTGCAAGAATAGAGTGGGCCGATTCCCAGCGATTTGTATGCGGACACGATTCGAGCCTGCTTGGAATGGAATTCCTCGTCAACTCCCATCGCCTTCCATCGTTTCAGGTCCAGACCCAGCGGGTTCAACGACGATGGGACCGTCGCCTTCGCTTCTGCGGAGAAATCCTCCAGGAACTGGATGCCGGCATCACCAATCGTCTTGAAAGAAGCCCCGGACACCTGCGCGGACGCAATCGGTATGAGCCTTTTCGCGCCATAGATATCGCCAAGTGCCACAAGGAGTTCGAGGGCCTTCTGCCGCCCCTGGCCCTCCTCGCCGGCGAGTATGCGTTCCTCCTGCGATGTGAGATGCATCGTCTGTGAGATTACTGGTCCGATATAATAGGATGATGGAGATTGGGAGCGGGCCTGTCGGGAGTTTCGGGGAGGCCGGCCGACCATCCCATTCGAACCCGAGTTTGAGGCTTTCTCCAGCGCCAGAATGGCGTTCCGGAGGCCTCAGTGATATCCAAGCTACACTACAGGCCCGGTCCGTCGAAAAGCCTCGTCCGTATATCTATGTTGGCTCATTTCACAGAATGCCACTAGACAGTCATCCCGAGGAGGATTAGACCTCCGAGGACGATTGCCAGGGCTGGCAGGTGGATCCGGTTCAGTCTCTCCCGAAGGAAGACCACCGCCAAGACGACTGTGATTAGCGGGTACGCACTCGAGATCGGCACGACGAGAGAGGCGTTTCCGCCGTCGAGGGCGAATGAATATGCATAGGCGCCAGTCACGTTGAGCGCAAGGCAGATCGCGCCAAGCAACCAGATCTTCGGCGGCGGGTTCGTGCTCTGCGGACCAATCGGGCGCACCCGCCTGAGCCAGCCGTATAGGACAGGCGCTGTCAGCGCAGAGAGTATGTAGAACGCGAATATGTTGCCTGCGCCGATCCTGTCGATGGCCATCTTCGACGTGAGGCTCCACATCCCCCAGAGAGTGAAAGCCATGAGGGCAAACATGAGCGACCTCTTGTTCAGAGCGTGCTTTGTGCCAGGCTCTGGCTCGTACGAGAGTGCAATCACGCCTCCTATTACCGCAATAACCCCGAATGCTTGAACGCCGGTGAGCGATTCCGAGAGAACGACAATCGCACCTATGACCGTCAGCGCTGGATAGGCAGCTGATATCGTGCCGGCGATCGCCACCTGCCCCTCCATTATCGACTCGAAGAAACAGAGGTAGCCGCAAATGCCTATCAGGCATGACGACGCGGCCAGAACACCGTCGGCCAGCGATATCGAGACGTCCTGCCTCCAGAATAGGAAACCGATTGTGTACATCACGCCTTCGACGGACGCAATGAGGATCGCCACCCTGGCGACGCCAAGTCGAGGAGTGCTCAGCTTGGCGAAGAGCCCGGCGCTCCCCCAGAATAGCGCAACAACGATTGCGAGGACAAACCAAAGTTCCATTGACATCCACCAAGGCCGGCGAGGCGGTGCCTTGAAGGCCGGGAAGGTGAGGTCCCTGATGAAGGTTTTGGCACATCGGCGTCATTGGTTGCAGGAACGGCAATTCGGCCTGTCCGCAAATAGAGATGTGCATTTCGCAGCGACGAGCAAGCGCGAGATGAATACGGAAGAATCATCCCGGTCGTGAACTAGCAGCCCTATCATGCCAATCCGAGTCGGGGTGAAATTCAATTGTGCCAAGAATCGTGTCAAACAGCCGTATTGTCAGCCAGTCACTTGGCTTTCGGCCGAAGAGAACGTTATAAATACAGTATAGGCTGATTGAGGAGGCAAGAGGTCTGAGGCAGCACTCGGTGGGCAGTCTGACTATTAGCGACTGGCCTATTCGTCAGTCATGCTTCGAAGACCATAGGAGGGGGATAAGGTGGGAAGTTCTGAAGGAAAACCCAAGAGTGAGATTGCGCAGCCTGCCGGTGCGCCGGTTAGACCTAAGAGCAAGGCAATGTTGGCGATTGTGATCGTTGTAGTACTGGTAATCGCTGCAGTCGCCGGGGCATGGGCAGCAGGACTGTTAGGCAGGAATGAAGGTAAGGTCCTAACGATTGCGATGAGCTCGGATGTCGAGACGATGGACCCCGCGAAAACAAGCGCGATGTACGGCCCGCCAGGCATGATCTACGAGACGCTCATTGGAAGGGCCTATGACGGCAGCTACGTCGCGGGCCTTGCCGACTGGTGGCACATGAACACGACCGTCCCGGGTCATCCAACGTTTGAAATCCGTCTACATCAGGGAGTCAAGTTCCATGATGGGACGCCATTCGACACGGACGCCGTCAAGAGGATCATCAACTACTACTCCAACAACGACAGCTGGGTACAGTACGAGTTCTGGGCTGTCTATGGATGCGCTAACAAGACTGACTGGCCCAGCGCCGGAATATGGTGCAAGGACACCTACAACATGGTCCTGAACCTGACCTGGGCCGACGTCGCCCTCGTGTTCAACCTCTCGCACCTATACACTTCGATGATGGGACCGGCCGCACTGGAGTCCGATGGCCTGGACAACTACGGTACTGCTGGACACAAGGTCATTGGAACTGGTCCGTTCAAGCTGAAGGAATGGGTGCCCAACGACCATGTCACGCTTGTGAAGAACAAGGACTACAATTGGGGGCCAGCATGGGTCACAAACAAGGGTCCTGCCAAGATCGACAAGGTGATCTACAGGATAATTGCCAACGAGGCTTCGAGGTTCACCGGGTTCGAAAGCGGGGCGATCGATGTCCTGCAGCAGGTGCCTCCGAACAAGGTCCAGACATATGCGGCAAACAGCGAGATGACCGTGATCACGGGTGCCGGGCAGGGAACATACCATGTGGAGTTCAACTGCAACAAGACCCCGTGGACCAGCGTGCCGCTGAGGAAGGCTTTCGGCTTCGCCATCAACAGGACCCAGATCGTTGATTCTGTCTGGCATGGATACGCAGAACCAGGCGTGAACTACTTGTCTCCGATCGAGCCCGAGGGGAGGTTTATCCCGTCGCAATACAACTTCTCCTACGATGTGGTCAGGTCAAAGGCTCTCTTCCTGCAGGCCGGCTACAACGACACGAACAGTGACGGCTGGCTCGAGAACAGCACGACAGGAACGGGCAGTCTTACACTGCATCTGTGGACGACGAACAAGGGCGAGGACGTCCAGATGGCGGAGATCCTGCAAGCTCAGTTCCAGGCTGTGGGAGTCCACATCGAGCTCCGGCAGTTCGCGGAGACACAACTCAGAGATGAGGCTGCGGCTGGAAACCAAGAAGCCATCTTGTTCTGGTACTCGTGGCCGAGGGCGGAGATCCTGGACTGGCACTTCGGCACATGGGCGGCTGGAGGTTCGAACACAGGCTGGTACATGGATGATGTCTTTGACGACTACGTAACCAACTGGACCGCTGCTGAGACGGAACAGGCCTTCTCAGACAACGCCACAAAGGCACATGAGAGACTGCTTGACCAGGCCCCGTGGGCACCGATCATATTCTGGCACCAGATCTTTGCAGTCCACAACTATGTGACTGGATGGACCGTCAACCCGCTGGGTCAGGAACAGATCATAGACATCACTGATGTGGACATCGTGGAGTAGCGAAAACCCTCGCAAACCCTTTACTATTCTATTCCATTACCAGAGAACAACAACCAACGGAGCAAACCGAGTGATGTCTAGGGCACGGATGGGGGTCGATGCGGGAGGTAACCCATGGCAGATCTAGTTTCATACGTTGTCCGGAAGATCATGCTTGCTATCCCTGTCATACTCGTCGCCACTCTCATCGTTTTTCTCTTGATATATCTGACTGGAGATCCCATCGCATCAATGGCGCCTCCCCACGCAGACCCTGCGGAGATGCAGCAGTTGCGCGTCAAGTACGGCTTTGACAAGCCGTTCTACGAACAGTATGGCATCTTCCTTTGGCAGATGATGCATGGCGACCTTGGCATATCGGTCGGTCGCAATACCAAGAACCTCCAGGTCGGCGACCTCCTGGTTCAGAAGCTGCCCCGGACTCTGGAGCTCATGGCCATCGGCTTGACCATATCGTATTCGATTGGAATCCCGCTCGGGATATTCTCGGCCCTGAGGCAGAACTCCATTGCGGACAGGAGCGTGATGGTGTTCACGCTCGTCGCGTACGCCATGCCCTCGTTCTGGCTAGGCATCCTTTTAATGATGCTTTTTGTCGTCAGACTGGGCTGGTTGCCAGCAGAAGGCACGATCGGTGGTTTTGCGAGCATAATACTGCCCGCGATGACCCTCGGGATAGGGAATGCAGCTCTCACGACTCGCATGATGAGATCGAGCATGCTCGAAGTGATCAGACAGGACTACATCACCCAACTGAGATCGAGAGGCCTGCCGGAACGCGAGATCATCTTCAGACATGCCTTGAAGAACGCCATCCTCCCAGTGATCACAGTGATAGGCCTGGACATCGGATGGTTCGTTGCTGGAGCTGTGGTCGTGGAGACCGTCTTCTCATGGCCCGGAATAGGCATGTTGATGACGAATGCGATTTCGAACGCTGACTTTCCCCTCGTCAGAGGGTGCATACTGATACTCGCGATCTTCGTTATTCTCGGCAACTTAATGGCGGACATTTTCTACGCATATGTAGACCCGAGGGTGAGGCTAGGATGAGCCCTCGCAAGAGTCTGAACGACAGGCTTGCCACCTGGAAGATATCAGGCGGATTCAAGCAGACCGCTGCGGACATATTGGAGAGAGGCGGCAGGAACAAGATGGTGCTGATAGGTTTCGCCGTGATAGCCGTCGTGGTCGCACTCGCCCTGCTCGCACCTGTGCTGCCTATCGGCAGTCCGACGGAAATCAACGCAGACCCTGCACTGGCGGAAAGACCTCCTGCGTGGAACCATTGGTTTGGCACCGATGAGCGTGGCCGTGACATCTTCAGCCGAGTCCTTTGGGGTGCTCGAGTCTCTCTGTCTGTCGGGACCCTGGCAGTCTTCTTCTCCATGATGATCGGGGTTGTTCTGGGGCTGACCGCGGGATACTTCGGAGGGAAGGTGGACTACTTCATTTCCGGGGTCATCGACCTCTTCTGGACCTTTCCCGCATTCCTTCTAGCGCTAGCGTTTGCCGCAGCGCTCGGCCCGAGCCTGTCCAACGTGATTCTTGCCATTTCCATCTCCTATTGGGCCGGGTTCGCGAGGCTGATCCGCGGCCAGGCTCTCACTGTCCGTGAGAGGCAGTTCGTGGAGGCTAGCAGGGCTTTGGGTGCCAAGAACCGACGAATCATGTTCACCCACGTCTTGCCCAACTGCCTCGCCCCCCTGATAGTGTGGGCGTCGATTGGAGTTGCGGACGCAATCACCATCGAGAGCAGCCTGAGCTTCCTCGGAGTGGGCACGCAACCGCCAACTCCCAGCTGGGGCTATATGCTGCAGCGCGGGATCAGCTACCTCGAGGAAGCCCCCTGGATCGCGACTTTCCCGGGAGTCGCCATGCTCTTCACAATCCTCGGATTCAACCTGCTAGGGGACGGCTTGCGGGACGTCCTTGACCCCCGCATGAAGGGGCTGAGAAGATGATGCCTGGCAAGAAACCAGTCCTGGAGATCAGCGGTCTTCGGACCCAGTTCATCATGCACGAGGGGACAGTCACCGCCCTCGACGGCATTGACCTCACGATCTACGAGAACGAGTCCGTCGGCATTGTCGGCGAGACTGGCTGTGGAAAGAGCATGACTGCTTTCTCCGTCCTCAGACTGGTCCCCCGGCCAGGAAGGATAACCGCGGGGTCTATCAGATTCAAGGGAACCGAACTGACCAAGCTCTCGGACGACGAGATGCGAGGGATACGAGGAAGCAAGATTTCGATGATCTTCCAGGACCCATCCACCTCCCTGGACCCTGTCTTCACCGTCGGTGATCAGCTTGGGGAGGTCATCTCCCTCCACCAGAACATCTACGACGAGACCGCCCTGATGCGGAAATCGGTGGAGATACTGAAACTCGTGAGGATAGCAGCAGCCGAGAGCGTCATCAAGCAGTATCCGCACGAGTTGAGCGGAGGCATGAAGCAACGAGTCATGATCGCTCTCGCCCTTTCATGCTCCCCGTCGCTGCTGATAGCTGACGAACCCACAACCGCATTGGACGTCACGATCCAAGCGCAGATCCTCAGACTCCTAAAGGACGTCGTGGGCAAAGTCGGCAGCTCGATGATGCTCATTACTCACAACCTCGGTGTTGTGGCCGAGACCTGCGACAGAGTGTGCATCATGTACGCAGGCAGGATAGTCGAAGAGGCGGAGACCTTCGAACTGTTTGGGAAACCGATGCACCCGTACACTCGAGGGCTTCTGACTGCTTTTCCGAAACTCGGGGAGAAGAAGGAGGAACTGTCGGTTATCAGGGGAACCGTCCCGAACCTGATGAATCCGTTCCCTGGCTGCTCGTTCGTCGATAGATGCGATTTCGCGACGGACCAGTGCAAGCGAGTCAGGCCGATGATGGCGGAGGTCGCGCCCGGACACATCGTCGCGTGTCATCTCTATCCAAGCGGAGGTGAGAAGGACAATGCCTGACGGCCTAACGGAAGGTCCTGACACTGGCCCTCTGATCTTCACGGAGAATCTCCGGAAACTCTTCCCCATCAAGAAAGGTGTCTTCGGCAAGACTGTTGCGCATGTCCATGCGGTCGACGGGGTGACGCTTTCGATCCGAAAGGGGGAGACACTCGGATTGGTGGGCGAGTCCGGCTGCGGAAAAACAACCTACGGGCGCGCGGTCCTCAGGCTTGTCGAACCGTCTGGTGGGAAGATAGTTTTCGACGGGAAGGATATTCTGAGCATCCCGCCCGCAGAACTGAGGGGGATTCGGAAGCACATGCAGATCGTCTTCCAGGACCCCTATTCCAGTCTCGACCCAAGGATGACTGTGGAGAGGATAGTCGGAGAGGGGTTCGCCATCCACGGCCCACCCGAATCAGTCTCAAAGAACGTCAAATTCGCGCAGAGAGAACGGATACACCAGTTGATCGAGCAGGTCGGGTTGTCGGATGACCATATGACCAGGCTTCCACACGAGTTCAGCGGAGGGCAGAAACAGCGGATATCCCTTGCTCGCTCTCTCGCTCTCGAGCCTGACTTCGTCGTTCTCGACGAGCCAACGTCCGCACTCGATGTATCCGTCCAGGCCCAAGTCCTCAACCTTCTGAAGAGGCTGCAAGGCAAGTTCGGTCTCACTTACCTGTTCATCTCACATGACCTGTCAGTAGTAGCGCACATGAGCGACAGGATAGCGGTCATGTATCTGGGCAAGATAATCGAGCTCGCGCCCACCATGGAGTTCCTGAACAACGCCAAACATCCCTACACCCAGGCGCTGATAGCGTCAATTCCCATCCCGGATCCTAAACTAAGGAAGGAGAGAAAGGGCATCGAGGGCGAAGTGCCGAGCCCCATCAATCCGCCGAACGGATGCAGATTCCACCCAAGGTGCTTGCTGGCGTTCGGGGATTGTGGTTGGGAGGGCAGAGACCTAGTGCCTTTCTTGACCGAGCATGAGAAGATGCTGGATCCGAAGCATCCGATGGCAAAGCACATCGAGAAGTTGCGGCAGGAGCCTTTCGCGGCAATTGCAGACCTCAAGACAGGGTCGAAACCGGATGTCGTGAAAGGATGGTTGCAGTCATGGACTTCGGAACTAAAGAAGACCGTACCGATGCTCGACGCTCTCGTCGCTGTCGACCGGATTTCGGGCAACAAGCAGATTCTGGTCAGATGCAGGAGCGGACGGATACCCGCTGACCTATTGGCAGAACAGTTCCTGCGACTCCTCAACCCACAGGTTGAGTACAGACAGAGGGTCAATCCACTATTCCGGCTAGTCGCCAATGCGGAATTGGATGGCGCAAAGGTCATCATCGAAGCGGGACAGGGCAAGACCGACAGTGCTGTCGAGTTTATCGCCAACTTCGTCAAACGCCTCCGAAAGACGACGAACCCTGAGCTAAAGGCCATGTCCAGCATCAGGAAGACCGAAAGCGGGAGAATCGAGGTCACGTTCCGTGATGGCAAGATGTCTGTCAAGAGAACCGCTGTGGAGCTGGCGAAGAGGATCGAAGATGCCTTCGAATCTGACCGCTCCTCCAGATTCTACAACAGGCTCCTCTCAGTCAAAGCAACAAGAAACGGTGTGACCCTCAAGGTGCTCGGACCAGACGACAACTGGGACAAGCTCGCATCAGAGTTGAAGAGCTACTTCGGTAGATCTGTGAATGAGAACGACTGGGTCGATGCGGCCGTCACAGGAGTTGCCATCAAGTCAAAAAAGGGACCAAAGAATTCAGTGGCGATGAAACTCAAGAAATCCTCGGAGCCGGAGTTGTTGGACGTTGGGGGTGGCCATCTAGTAGCGTGTCGCCTGTGCACCAAGAGTGCATGCGACATCGAGACCCAATAGGCGCGTGGTCGACGTCGTGGGGAAGCTCGACAAGGAGACCGTGTACGGTCTGACCGAGATCTGAATCGGAGGAGGTCTCGAGCTCGCTCAATGCTCACATCTGAGCATTTGGCGCTCATCGCTCAATTGGAAAACTTTCAAGTGTTGTAAGCATCATTGTATTCTCTTGATTTGAGAGGCTAATGCCTCTTTCAAAGCACCATTCTTGAAGTGTGAGTCAGTAGGGTCTGTAGCCAGAAATGCTTTAGTAGGATGCATGTCATTACTCGCCTTGAACCCTAGAAGAGCCGGCTGTTCCATGAAACGATACACAATCGGGACGGGAAGTCGTCTGCGGCCTGACTGAATTCGTGGGGAATGATGGCCTTATTGTCTTGTTGCCGCTAGAAAAACGAATGGGGGAATGATAGAATGCCGAAAACAACTGCCCAAGAAAGTATGCCCATTAGAGAAGATATTCAAAGAGATCTCGGTGCGAGAAAGCGTGGGAGAAATGTGATGGCAAAGTGCTTATCCGTGGCCTCGTTGGCCATTCTCATCTCTTCTGCGCTGCTCGTGTTTCCAATGTCCTCAGCCCCTGTAAAGGCAGCGCCTGTTGTGATGACGGTTGGTACCACCCTAGTGCCTGACACATTCAATCCGTTCTCAATGATGAGCGGCACGTCTTGGACAGCCACGCATTTCATTTATGAAAGGTTGGTAACTGATGACTCTGTCAATCGACAGCCAATACCGATGCTCGCGCAGTCCTGGGAGACGAGCTCCGATGGAAAGGTATGGACATTCCATCTCGTGCACAATTCTATCTGGCATGACAACATACCCGTGACTGCCGAAGATGTAAACTTCACGTTCAACCTGATCTTAGACAACCCCCGTGAAGGCGGCCTCTATTCGAACTACGTCACGAACATCACTGATGTCCGTGCTCTTGACGACTATACAGTCAGATTCACGACCGACGTGCCAAAGGCCACAATGCTCTCAATGTGGGTGCCGATTCTCCCCAAGCACTTGTGGAGTGCGGTGCCAATCAACCGGCTTCAGGGCGTCGACATGTGGAGCAATGTGTTTTTCCCGAACGGGCCTATAGGGTCTGGACCTATGATCCTGGACTCCTATGACAGGACTCTGGGGGAAGTCCGGTTCTTGAAGTGGGACAAGTACCATATGGGCACCATAAATGTCGACGAGGTCTTGTTCAAGATATTCTCGAGCGAGGACCCCATGATGACCGCGCTCGACGCAGGCAGTATCGATCTGGCAATGTATGTTCCCAACAATCTGTGGGACACGACTCTTGCGAGCGAAGATATAGATGGACAGGTCGCGGACGCGTTCGTCTTGAATGAGTTGGGATTCAACTGTGCGTCGCCAACCATGAAGTTCGCCACAGACACTCATGGCAGACCGCTATTCCCCAAGGCTACCCAGCAGACCGAGACGTGGAACATGTCCGTCAGACAGGCTGTTGCCATGGCGATAAACAAGACGCAGCTAGTGACCGAAATCATGAAAGACCTGGCCGATAAAGGAGATACGTTGATCCCGCCGATAACTCCATTCTGGAAGTACAATGTGACTGGAGCCGAGGAGTGGAAGTTTGACCCCGAAGGAGCGAAAGCCAAATTGGAGGCTGCGGGATATAGTGACGTTGATTCTGATGGCATAAGAGAGAATGTCTCGAATCCGACGTCTGAGCTGAGCTTCAACTTCTTCTACATAACTGGCGTAGCTGCAGATGAACTGGCTGCCGGCAAGATTGCGGACTGGCTAATGGCGATCGGCATAAGCGTACAGCCAGACCCGATTGTGGAGATGACCATGTATCAGAAAGTGGTCAACATGGAGGCTGACATGTACTTATGGAACTGGTGGCCGGATCCCGATCCCTCTTTCATACTCTCTGTTATGACAACCGCGGAGATACCAGCTGACAACGGTGATATGTCTGCTTGGCAGGACGCCATGTACAGCAACCCGGTGTACGATCAGATGTTCATCCAGCAGCAGAGCGCTGTGAACCTCACAGAACGACTGACCATCGTTCATGAGATGCAGAGGATACTCTACCATGACTGCCCGTATGTTGTACTGTGGTACCCATATTCCCTATTTGCGTACAGACTGGACAGGTTTACGAACTATCCGGATTTCGCGGCTGAGCCTGGAGCAACGCCTGACAACTTCTGGTACTATTTCGATGTTGGGCTCATAGGTTCGAACATAAGGCCTGAGGCAGAAGCGGGCCCTGACAGGACGGCCTATCTTGGGGAAGTGCTGAGCTTCACGGGGAGCGCCACTGATATGAATGACCCGATCGCGAACCTCAGCTGGAAGTGGACCTTCGAGGAACCAACCGGAGCGCTCACGACGCTCACTGAGAGGACGGTGGACTACACTTTCGACCACCTTGGCATAGTGAACGTCACGCTCAATGTCACCGACCCCGGAGGGCTGTGGGACGATGACAAGCTCACCGTGACGGTGATACCCGTCCCGGCAAATGCTGGATGGATTGTTGGCTACGTGAATTCGAGCAAAGGTGTCGCAATCGTGGGGGCGACTGTGACAGCAGGGACCCTCGTGCGAACGACTGACACTTGGGGCTTCTACAATCTCACGCTCTTGCCTGGAGCATACAGTGTGAATGTCAGTGCACCCGGACATATGAACGCCACGGCACAGGCCACGGTGGCAGCCCATGAGACGACTTGGGTCAACATCACGCTGACCGCCACGGCATGGTCTCTGAACGGGCACGTTTACAACTCCAGGACGCACGGAGCAATCGCAGGCGCGACTGTCAAACTGGTCTTGGAAAATGCGACTGTTCTCAGCAAGATGACCAATGATGCCGGCTACTACGAGATGCTGGACATCGCATTCGGAACATACACCGTCAGGGCCCAAATGACAGACTATGAGTCAAACGAAACCACACTGACGATGACGACCTCGCTGTCGAAGACCCAGGACTTCGATCTCACGCCGTCTGGCGGCGGAGGTGGGGGCGGGCTGAGCACTGCGGCAATTGCTGCTATCGGAGCGGTCGCAGCACTCGTCGTCGTGGGTGTCCTCGCGTGGGTTCTACTGAACAGACGAAAAGTGAGGGAACCGCCAAAAGAGCCGCCGGCCACTCAGTGACCGGCGGATGCCAATGTCGCCAAACCTCTTCCCTTCTGTATTACACATGATGTGATCGCGTCGACGAGCAGGATGAAAGCCTCGAATTGGAGCGCACTCTAACATGAAAGCCATGACGAGAATGATCACTAGAAAGGCTGTAAACTCTGTCATCACACTGTTCTTGGTCATCATCCTCAATTTTGCACTATTCCGTCTGATGCCGGGTAATCCAGTCAACGTCATGGTCCCATCGGATCCAAGGATTCCTGCTGAATACAAACAACATCTGATAGAAGAGTATGGTCTAGACGATCCGATGTATGTTCAGTTCTTTACATACATCAAGAATGCCTTGCTTTTCAAGTTCGGAGATTCGTTTGCGGACCCTGGCACTTCTGCAATGAGCATCGTCCTTTCCAATCTGAAATGGACTCTGATTCTTGCAGGCACTTCATCCATTCTGATGATCGTGATTGGGACTGCGATCGGAATAGCATCTGCATGGAAGCGTGGCAGCCTATTTGATTCTGGGTCTCTTGCATTTACACTCTTCTTCTATGCGATGCCGACATTCTGGTTCTCGATGATGCTCATCGCGGTCTTCGCAAGGGGCGTTAGTTGGTTTCCAGATTCCGGGGCATTGACGTTTGGAACGCGTCCTGAATGGACATGGGCATCGTTTGTTGATCTCGTGAGGCATCTGATACTGCCAGCGGCGAGCTTGACGGTGGGAGCAATCGGAGAGTTCGCGTTGATAATGCGCAGCTCGTTGATCGATGTGATGACCGAAGACTACATAACGACTGCTAGGGCAAAAGGGCTCCGCGAAAGAGATGTGATGAGACATCATGCAGTTCCGAATGCAATGTTGCCGATGGTCGCCCTAATAGCAATTACCTTAGCGTTTGTTGTGGGCGGGGTCTTTCAGACAGAGATCGTGTTCAACTATCCCGGTGTTGGATACCTGACCATAAGGGCAACGTATGATCTCAACTACCCCATACTTCAGGCCACGTTCTTCTTGATAGCTGTCATGGTGATAGTTGCCAATTTCATTGCGGATCTGCTGCTTATGATGATGGACCCGCGCATATCGGTGGGGTGAGGAATCACGAGCGACCGAGACATCCCTAATACCGATCCCGAAACTTCGTATGGAGACATCCGGAGGAGAGGGCTGTCTGAACCCACAATGGAAAGATTGAGGCTCTTGAAGAAGAAGGTTTTGGCTACATGGAAGATCTATAGAAGAAACAAGATGGGTATGCTAGGCATGGTGCTGCTTCTTGCCTTCGTTCTTATGTCAGTCTTCGCAGGCCAGGCTATGTGGGTAATCGCTCATATCGCTGGCTGGCCTTCGGTATATGGCCCGTTTGATGAGGTAGCGCCTATTGGCTCAGGTCTTCCCCCAACTAAGGATCACTGGCTCGGAACGGATACACGTGGCAATGATATTCTTGCAAGGACAATCTACGGATCGAGGGTTTCGCTGTTGGTGGGGCTCGTGGCTACCCTGGTATCGATGGGGGTGGGAACCGGAGTCGGACTCTTCAGCGGTTTCTGGGGTGGCTGGAGAGACGAGCTGCTGATGAGGATTACGGATGTGTTTCTTGTCTTGCCGTGGCTTGTCCTGATGATTGTGCTTGCAACCCTCCTTCCGGGAGGACCGAGCGTGGCAAAGGTCGTCTTCGTGATAGGCATAACTGGGTGGTCAGGCACGGCGAGAATGGTTCGAGCACAAGTCATGTCAACAAAGAATAGGACTTTTGTTGAAAAGGCTCGGTCTGTTGGCGCTGGGGATTATTATATCGTGAGGAAACACATCTTCCCAAACGTATTCCCCCTGGTCTTCGCCAATTCTATACTGACTGTTGCGTTGTCTATTCTTTCCGAGAGCACATTGAGCTTTATCCGACTCGGCCCTGATCCGAGCAGGGTTGTCACTTGGGGGAATATGCTCGAAGATGCAATGTCAGGCCACGCATTCCTCAACGGTCTCTATCTATGGATTCTGGTTCCTGGTCTATGCATTGTTTTTGTCGTACTCTCATTCACATTGATTGGCTACGCACTCGACGAGATCTTCAACCCGAAGCTGAGAAGAAGATAGGCGGACGCCTCTCAGAGACCGTAGGTCTTTGACTCCTTCTTGATGTACTTCTCCAGCTCGGCTGTGACACCCTTGTCCATGGGAACAGGCTCGTGCTCCTTCAGTATCTTCTTCGCCTTCTCCCTCGCGACCGCGGTGATGTCTTTCGAACCGGTCTTCAGCCACGAGTCCATCGATCTGCGGTCAAGCAGCGTCGTGAGGAAGTGCTCGTTCCTGAAGTGCTTCGCTGTGAAGGGCGTGCCGAGGAAGCTGGCATTCGGCCCAACCTTGCAGATCTCATCTACTGCAAGCGTCTCCTCTGTGACCTCGATGCCGCCCAAGACCCTCGAAACCATGCCGGCGATCTCGTTGTCGATCACGAGCTTCTCATAGGATATCGTTATGCTGCCCTCGAGGGAGCCGCAGGCGTCGTAGATGAAATTCATTCCAGCGAGCCCCGCCATGAGCATGTTCGTCGCTGTCTCCAGCCCCGCCTGGGCGTCAAGTGTTTTGGAGTCGGAATTGCCGCCCGTGCCCCTGCGCGGGAGCCCGTAGTACCTGCCCAGCTGACCTGTTGCGATGTTTAGCAGGCCGACTTCTGGCCCCCCTAGGGCTGTCGCCCCCGTCTTCATGTCTAGCGCCGCTGAGACCGTCCCGTAGAGCACAGGGGTTCCCGGGTTCGCGAGCTCAGAGATCATGATTCCGGAGAGGACCTCCGCGTTCTGCTGCACAAGTAGTCCTGCGAGGGTCGCTGGTGCTGTGCCGCCAGCCAGCGCTTCAGGAGCGTAGATCATCGGCTGCTTGTACTTCGCGTAGATCAGCGCCCCCTCGATGAGTTCTTTGGACTGCTGCATCGGGCTGACGGGGTTGGTGAAGCCAAGGAGGCATGGCTTCTTCATCAGCTCCTCGGTGCCGCCCCTGAGAATCAATGCCATGTCGATGGTTTCCTGAGCCTTCTTCGCGGCGTAGTTCCATCCGTCCGTGGTCTTACCTGAGTTCTTCCAGTCCTCCAGGATCACGTACATGTGATATAAATCGTCCGGGATGTCGGACGGGGTGACCATCATGATAACCATGTGAATGTTCTCCAGCGCGTCGGCGAGCCTGGCAAGGTCCCCGACATCTTTCAGCTTCCCCGGCCTTATTCTGCCATCGAGGTCATGCACCCTCACGGCCAGGCCAGAAGGCCCGAAGTGGACGACGTTCCCGGCCATGTTGAGGACGTAGTTCGGGTCCCTTCCGTAGAGCTTGAACTCCCGAGGGGCCTTCCGGATGGTCTCTTTGAGGAGGCTCTCCGGGATGCGCACCATCATCGTCTTCTTATCGACTTCAGCTCCTGCATCCTTGAAAAGCTTCAGAGCCGTTGGTTCCCAGATCTTTGCGCCCAATCTCTGAAGGACTTCCACTGTAGCGCCGTGGATCTTGTTCAGGTCGTCTCTTGAAAGTATCTCCAATTGACCGCCGATTGGCTCTTTTATCTGCAAATTGACGCACCTGGCGACCCCGAATGCATTCCAGTTGAAGTATCTGTCGAATCGATAATGGCTCCAGCGTTGATCGGAAGAACAAAACGCTGGGAAGAGGTTTTATGTGAGGGGTGTCTGGCGTACCTTGACCCGCAACATTGAATGGGTCCTGAATGCATATTTGTCGCAATGGTTTTTACCCCCAGAGGAGATTGTGTAGCGTGATTTCGAAATGTCCAAGACAGTATTAGACAAGGACCAATGGAAACTGATAAATCTACTTTCACTCGAAAAAGCATTGGATGACATAGACCGCCTCTTCAACATCGGAGAGAGAGCCGTCGGAACTTCAGGAGAATTCAGAGCGGTCAAGTTGATTGAGTCAAGATTCAGAGAGATACACCTCAAGAATGTCCACCTGGAACCCTTTAAGATTGCTACAAGCAACCGGAAGCTCGGCGAACTGGAGTTGCTAGAGCCAATCCATAAGAAGTTACCATGTGGGGGGTGTTTCGGAACAAATCGACCAGGCTTCGCCACCAACGCACAGGGCGTCACAGGAACCATCGTTGACGCGGGCTTTGGCGCAATCCAAGATTTCAAACGGCTCAAGCGCGAAGGAGTCAATCTCAAGGACAAGATAGTGTTGATAGAGGGAAATGAGAACCTCTTCTACTTCGGAAACTGGGCGCCAGTCGCTCATGCTAAGGAGTTCGGAGCCGTGGCAGCGATCCTCACATCAGTAGTTTTCGAACGTGATATCCTTCGAAACTACCATACAGAAGATGCTGCAATTCCAGTCGTCTCGATTCCGTACATCGAAGCCCAGGCGATACGTCGTCTTCTCAGAGAAGGAGAAGTTAAGGCCAATTTGAAGAATATTGTTGAACTGAACGTTAAAAGCACCTCTCACAATGTGGTGGGTGAGCTCCCAGGGCGGAAATTCCCCGATCAGGTTATTGTGTTAACTGCGCATCACGACAGCTGGTATGGAGCCGCCAACGACAACGCTAGCGGAGTTGCGGCAATCATGGGCGTCGCAGAAGTCCTGGCCAAGAATTACAAGAATGCCAGGACGATAAGGTTCGTGACGTGCGGCGGCGAGGAATCCAGCATTGAACCTGGCGTCGAAGACGTCTTCCGGTGGCTGGCGGGCTCATATGCTTACACAAAGCAACATGCCGACGAATTGGAGAAGATCGTCGCGAACATCAATCTCGACGGCTTCGCCTATGGCTTCAGTAGCAACATAACTCTCACGCAGGAGCTCGAGTCGTTAACGAACGAACTGATCGAGGAGCTCGAGGCTGAGGCACTCTATGAGGTCGAAGGAGCGCCTGACACTGGCTTAGACCAATGGTGGTTTGTTCGACATGGCGTTCCGAGCGTGAGCATCGATCCAAGAATGAACCAATACATGAAGATCTATCATAGCAATCGCGACACACCCGAGCTTATTAACGCGGTCCTTGTCAGGAGTGCTCTCAGAATGACTCTGGCACTAGTGCTGAGACTTGACTCTCCGGAGCTGTTGCATTACGACTTCACGTCTACGGCCAAGAACCTTCATGAGGCGCTCTCTGAGAGGTCTGCCAAGGTCGAGGATGCCATCGATCTTAAGAAGCTCATCGACAATGTGGCCCACTTCAAGGTGGTTGCAGAAAGGTTTCAGGAGAAGAAGTCTTCCGCGCTGAAGAAGAAGCTCGACGGGGAAACAGTCTCCTTCGTCAACCGCGTTCAGCGGGAAGTCTGCTCCTCTCTCAATCCCAAACTAGTAGACATAAAATGCGGAATGGTTATTGAGTCCGCCTACGTCGTCCCAGCCTACCTTGACGCTCTCATCAACCTGAGAAAAGCGATCGTCGCGGCAAAAAGAACAGACAAGGAAACCTTGACCACCTCACTGAAGGCCATAACAGAGAAACTCTGGGGACTCAACGTCAGTCCAAAGGTGTATGCCACCTTCCGAAAGACCATACTTGACTCGAAACGCGCACAAGGTTTGAAGTTCGACATAATACCAGAAGCGCGCGAATTGGACAACAAGTTCAAAAAGGGAATCAAGGACGTGAGCGCCGAGATCGCCTCTCTAGAAGAGAAGTTCGAGAGAATATCAGAGGAGGTCGACAGAAAGCTTTCAGAGCTCAACCAAGCACTTGTCGAGTCGTCATCGGCTTTGGCAGAGGCCATCCGCAAGTTGTCTTGAAAACAAACCATTCAAAAGGAGTTGTCAGACTAGTACTCGAATGAAGTATGGGCATGTGTTTCAATAGGGCTCTGGTCAATGAACTGTTGATGCCCTACTCCTATGTTTATTGGTTTATGGCGGTTGATAGATTTTCTCATGAGGATAGGAATAGAATTTCTATCCGATTTGAATTTCATACGAGGACAGGAGTAAAATAGCAATGCCATTGCTACACAGGGAAGCCACAACCACCGTCTATCAACCTGGTTAACATCCAAGGGGCCTATGTCCTTCACCTCGGTCAGAGAGAAAGCTAAAGTAATGGAACAGGTGTCGATGGAGTGAGACCGTTTCCCACGATGAGAGGATGGGTGGCGGAGTATTGAAATTCTGTGTAACCCGCATCACTTCTTCTTGAATTCCGTGTATCCGCACTTGCCGCACGAGACCCTGTTGGCATGCTCAGCCATGAAGACTCCAGGGCCACATTTCGGGCAATGCTTCCTGGTCCTCGTGAGCTTTCCGCCTTCCACCTTGAAGTAGTCCTTCTTCGCGATCCTCGGGGCCTTTGCCTTCTTCTCCTTGTCAGCCATTGATCGTCACCGTCCTGATATCTAGGCTTTCTTCTCCGCGTGCTTCTCAGCCGGCTTCTCTGCGTGTTTCTCCCCGTGCTTCTCTGCATGCTTCTCAGCCGGTTTCTCGGCTGGCTTCTCGGGTGCCTTCTCAACGGACCTTGCCGGCGCGACAACAGCTGGCTTTCCAGGCGGGGGCGTCGCCGCGGCCTTCTTCTCGACCTTGACCTTCTCCTTCAGCTTGTTGCGGACCAGCACGTACTCCCGCTCGAACTTCATGGCGGCGTCCTTCGTCTTGTAGACCTTCGCATAGCCGACCGTCTCCATCTTGCCGAACGCGGAGTCCATGGAGTCCACTATGACCCTTTCCTTCGTGGCCTTCATCATCGAGGCCAGCTTCTCCCGGACGGCCTCCCTCTGCGGGGTGCCCTCCTTGGCGTGCACAGCCTTGAAAGTGATCTCTGTCCTGTCCAGCAGTTCGTTCTCCTTCTTCGAGACTATCTCGATTTCCATCGCTTCACCTTGCCATCCGTTTTATCGCAGCGGCCGCCAGAGACCTCGTGTCCTTGTCCACAAGGACGACCATCATGCCTCTCTTCGGCAGGCCGTATATGACATGAGCTCCATCAGGCGCAGTGGCCACAGCCGCGAGCGCCGCGAGGTCCTCTTCTCCCTGGACCTCTATCTTTATCCTCTCCTTCGCCCGCGCCGCGTCCCTGACCGCTCGCCAGAGCGCGCGCGTGATCTTCGCCGGCGGGTTGTCGACCCTCACGAGCTTCCCGCTCATCTTGGAGATCCGCTCCTTGGCCTTGTAGTCCTCGGACCTTTGAGTCTTGTAGTCGAATACGGCGACATCCGGCTCAAGCCCCATCTGAAGGAGAGTGATGGTGACGACATCCCCCACCGCTATGACGCGTGGGCTGCCTTCTATCTGCTTCCTGAGGGACCATGCGGACACGAGCTTTCCTATGGGCCTTCCGAGCTCCTCCCTCAGTTCCTCCGGGAGCTCCAGGTCCTTCTCCGGGAACGAATCATCGAACCCTGAGGGCGAACTTGCCGTTGACATGTATGCCCATTCTCCTCGCGATCTCGCTCTTCATGTGGTCGAGGATCACGACGTATCCCTGCCACTCCTTCGAGGTATCCCCGCCACATAGCGGACATTTGTCCTCCTCGGTGATGAAGGAGCACTTCTTGCAGGCCTTTTCGAACTTCATCCTTTACCCTTCTCCTCGCGCTTCTTGCGGTCTTCCTCGATCCACTCGAGCTTGCCGAGGCCTGGCTGCCGCATAGTGAGGCCGATCTTGCTCTCTCTCGGACTCCTCTCGTTGATGCTGAGTGAGACTATCCTCGCGCGGACGCTGTCCCCGAGCCTGAGCTCGCGTTTCGTGTCCTTGCCCACGAGCCTGTGCCCGTCGACATCGACATCGATCCTGTCGTCCATGATCTGGCTGATGTGCAACAGGCCGTCGAGCGGACCGAACCTTACGAACGCCCCGAACTTGAGCACCTCGCAGATGCTCCCTTCGACGACCTCATGCAGCACGGGCCTGAACATGAGCGTCTCGAACTTGACCTTCTGATAGACCGCCCCGTCGCCATGGATTATCCTTCCGCCGCCCTGGGGCTCGATGTTCCTGACAAGCACGGTGTAGCTGCCGTCGCCCTCGACCCTGTTCTGGAAGGATTCCTGAGTCAGCCTGATGGCGAGCTTGTAGAAATCCTCGCCCAGCAGGTTGGGGGGTATCCTGACGACATCTTCTTTGGATGCTATCACGTACATCTAGACAGTCCTCTAATGAAATGGCTCGCGGGCTTCTCGATGCCCGTGGTCATATATATGGTTTGCCGATAGGTCAGTCTCCTCACATTCAGATGAACAGACCGACGAATACGAGCGTCACTGTCGCCAGCAACTTGACGAGCACATGTATAGACGGCCCTGCAGTGTCCTTCAACGGGTCTCCGACCGTGTCACCAACGACCGCAGCTGCATGTGCCGGAGACTTCTTTCCGCCGAGGTTCCCGGCCTCGATGTACTTCTTGCCGTTGTCCCATGCGCCCCCGCCGTTGTTGAACATGTTCGCGACCATGATGCCCGTGATAGTGCCTACCATCAGCAGCGCGCCTACAGCCTGTGGAGCGTGGTAGCCAGCCATGTTCATGACTATGCCGAAAGTGACTGGGACAAGCACCGGAAGCAGCGCAGGAAGCACCATCGCCTTCAAAGCTCCCTTCGTGGCAATGTCGACGCACTTTGCGTAGTCAGGTTTGGAGGTCCTCTCCATGATGCCAGGGTCGGCCTTGAACTGCCTTCTGACCTCGTTGATCATAGCATAGGCCGCCTTGCCGACTGCCCTTATGGCTAGTGAGGCAAACAGGAACACGAGCATCGCGCCGAGAAGGCCGCCGACGAACACATCCGGTTGGGCGATATCCACATGAAACGCCAAGGAAAGGTCGCCGCCGTACTTCTTCACGGCGACGCGCTCGAAATACGCCCCAAACAGAAGAAACGCCGCAAGGGCTGCACTTGCCATCGCATATCCCTTCGTGAGCGCCTTTGTGGTGTTCCCGCAGGCATCGAGTCTATCGGTCCTGCGTCTGATCTCCTCGGGCTGGTTGGACATCTCTATGATGCCGCCCGCATTGTCGGTTATCGGCCCGAAGGTGTCCGTCGCGAGGATGAACGCGCATGTAGCCAACATACCCATTGTCGCCACGGCAGTGCCGTAGAATCCGTATATCAGTTTGTAGGTCGCATAGTCGAAGTTCGTAGCATTGACGATCGCCGGGTCAGTAGGTGCAGCCATCTGGCCGAGCCCGAAAGCGCCGAGGAGAGCGATGATGATCGCAATCACGGGCATTGCCGTGGTTTCCATTGCAATCGAGAGTCCAGTAATGATATTCGTCGCCGGACCCGTTGTCGATGCTTGGGCAATCTCGCGAACCGGCCTCCAGCTACCAGATGTGTAGTACTGAGTGATGTAGACAATGACGATGCTCAAGACGATACCGATCAGGCCCGCGCCGAAGAAGTAGAGGTACTTGTCGCCCATCATGTACTTCGTGGCGATGAAGAAGAATATCGCCGCGAGAACGCACGTCACATAGTAACCCATGTTGATGCCGGACATAGGGTCCTTGTCTTCACGTCTGAGCCTGACCGCCAAGACGCCCGCAAGTGATGCGAATATCCCGAACGACCTAGCGACGAGCGGGAAGAATATCCATACAAGGGCCTCGGACTCGGACCACTGGAGAGAGGCAGGCACCAATGATGTCCAGAACTTGAACAATGAGAGGCCGAGCACCATCGCGCCGATGTTCTCCGCGGCAGTTGACTCGAACAAATCCGCCCCTCTGCCCGCGCAGTCGCCGACGTTGTCGCCAACCAGATCTGCGATGACAGCTGGGTTCCTCGGATCGTCTTCTGGGATTCCAGCCTCGACTTTCCCGACGAGGTCCGCGCCGACATCCGCTGCCTTGGTGTAGATACCCCCACCGAGTTGTGCGAACAAAGCGGCGAAGCTGGCTCCGAATGCGAATCCGATGGCGGCATCTAGCGACTTGCCGGGGTCAAAGCCCATGCCATTGCGGAATGCGAAGAATACGCCCGCCACCCCGAGCAGGCTCAGTGAAACAACGCCCATGCCCGAGACCGCGCCGCCTCTGAACGAAGTGACAAGGGCCTCATTGAGCGTCCGCCTTGCAGCCGCGGCCGTCCTGATGTTCGATCTCACGCTAACGTACATGCCGATATACCCGGACAGTGCGGATGCCAGTGCTCCGACAAGGAACGACAAGCCGACCCAGGGTTTGGGGTCTATCAATGCGGCAATCAGCCCGGCCAGCAGGAGGCTTATCACGATTATGGTCGTGTACTGCCTTTTCATGTAGGCCATGGCTCCCTGCCTGATGGCGTCCCCGATCTCCTGCATCTCAGGAGTCCCGAGGTCCTTCCGGAAAACGTACCAGGTCAGATAGCCAGCAAAAGCCAACCCGACTGCGCCTGCAATCGGGATAACAAGGGTGATGTCTACCATCCTATTCTCTCCAAGTTGACTGACTTGGGCGCAGGATTAGGCTTCGCATATATATGTTTAACCAACTGAAATTCCTGCTGGTGTTCTCATTTGGTCGCCGAGCCAGACATGGTCAAGAACGCAAGCTGCGTTTCTAGTGGAAAGCCCGCGCTGCCAACTGAGAAATGGGAATTAAGAAAGGGTTTGGAACGTCGTCTATCTCTCGATCAGCGTCTCGACGTATCTCACGAACCCGAGCTTCTGAATCTTGTCGGCGATCTGGCCGACCTTCTCCAAGCCGGGCACGTCGATGAATGCCACATAGTCGTAGTGACCGAAGACGAGGTAGCCGTCAATGACGCCCAGTATCTTGTTGATCTTCGAAGCGTCCTCGAACGTCTGTTGCTCCAGCATGACAAGAACCACTGCTTTCACCATCTCAATCACCTCAGTCCGGATAGCCGACGAGGGTTTCGACGATTTCGACACCCTCGGCCTTGTAGATGTTCATTCCTATCTCCGCGATCCTCTTGAGATCGAGGTCGTCCGTCCTGACAGCCACGTCCCATCGTCCGTGGACGGGGAATGCGTCCTTTACACCCGTCTGCCTCTTGGCAAGATCGACGACCTTCTTGGTCTTCAGCAATCTGCAACACACCAATATGCACGACTTCACCATGCGAATCCCTTCAGTTGTGAGACTGAACGGCCTAGCGCATATATAATCTTCGCACCAACTGGTGACTTTCATTTCACCTGAGCGAAAGCATGTGCTTCTCGACAAAGTGATGCGGATGATAGCCCTCTTTCGCTCGTCTCAGCCCCGGCTCTCCGACATCCTGCTCCCGGTTGACGAACTCGAAACCCTTCAGAGATACCTCGCAGAACCGCTGGTTGATCACCTGATAGAGTCCTCGGATGCTCGGGTTCGCCTTCTCGAAGTGCACTGCTGCGGTGCTCGCGTTCAGCCTCTCGCCGATCGTTAATGCCTGGACCTTCCCCTTCAGGAGCACGACGCCTCCGAAGAACCCGATCTCGCCGAGGTTCGTGATAGCCTCCGTCAACGCTCTGTCCTCCGCTGCGGAGAACTTGTCTAGAGTGCAGTGTTTGAGGTCGCACCAGGTTTCCTCGAGCTCGAGGCAGGCCTGCCGGTATTCCTCCGTCATCGGCTCGAAGACGAGCTCGTATTCCGAGGTCGCCTTCTTCATCTCCTTCCTCTGGGTGTGGTATTTCGGTCCCTCGAGATTGGCAAGATCATCCGTCCTGTAGACGTAGTCCCACTCGTCTCTCAGTGATTGGACGGTGAACCCTTCTGTCTTCAAGTCGGTAGCCAGTGGCTCGACTATGCCGAAGACGCCGTTGAACGCGTGCATCTTCATGGCGTCCGAAGTGGAGAGGCGTGAGACGACGCCCGCAGGGTGGGGACCCACCGGTTCCAGCATGATGCTCCCGTACCTCTCCCGCCGCCAAGAGATCAGCAAATGGCCGTCCAATTGAGACAATGACGAACGGTCTTCGTACAGACGCCACATGAATACGGATCCGAATGTACGCTCGGAGACCTCTGTAGGGTACTTCGAGAGCATCTCCTCGACCGGAGTACGGTCCTCCAGCGTTATCTTGCGAAACGCCGGATACTCGGGAATCCCATCGAGTGTCATGGTTTCGTCCTAGGGCACCCCGTCTAGGTTGCGCACATCGATAGCCCTCTCACTTGAGAGGATCTTGGGACCGCAGTTGACTTCGGGAACAAAAGCCTTATCATCCCAGACACAAATCCGAAGGTTTAGGTGAATAGCTCATGGGTGCTCAGGAGGACTCCGCCAAGAGGAAGGAATTCCAGAAGAAGACCGACGAGGACATCGACTCGTTCCTTTCGCGTTCGGACTTCCAGAGGACTTCTCAGCCCGCTGCATCCAGACCTCCGGTCGAGCCGACTCCCAGACCGCTCGCGACCCCTGTCAAGGCCTATGCGGCCGAAGAGAAGGGGGAGCTGACAGACGAGGACCACGAGAAGCAGATAACGGCGGCCAGGAGCAGCAGGGCCGATAGCGAGGCGTATCAGGACGTGGCGATCCTGCGCAAGAAATCGCATGCATTCGGACACAAGGCCGCAAAACTCTATCACAAGTACAAAGCCAACGAGGCAAAGGCCCAGAAGTGTTCTGCGCGAGCTGTTGCCTACAGGGAGAAGGCGGCTAAGAGAAAGGAGAAATCCAAGAGCTTGAAGGAGATGGCCAGGGAGTATGAGGTTGAACTCTCAGGCGCCGCCCAGTCCGGGAGCGAGCTGAGTCCTGAATCGCTGAGGACCAAGATTGCGACAATGGAGCGGAAGGTCGCCAAGCAGGAGGAACTCGCCCGGAAGAATGAGTCCAAGGCATCTCAACAGACTGCCAAGGCTGCGAAGTATCGAACTCGCGCGGCGAAGTTCCTGGAGCAGAACAAGCTTTTCGAGAGCGAGGCGAGGCGCTACGCGAAGCGCGCGGACAACCTGGAAAAGGCCAGCGTCTGACCGTCTAGAATTCGAAGCGCCCTACTTGTCCGCAGCATCCCGGTCGATAGGCCAATGCAGCATTGATGTCTCATCAGAGAGAAGCACTTCGTTCGCCGTCTTCTGACCATTCGCTTTGATCAGGATCCTCAGCCTGCCATCAGTGAGTATGACCTCTGCCTTCTCCAGGGAGGACCGATATGTTGCGACAAGCTTCCCACCGATGGATACCGCCCTACCCTCCTCCTTGAGGACACCCGCCTCCTTGAGCGTCCTGATCCGGCGATAACAGGCAGCGATCGGGATCCCCAGTGCGTCGCTGAGCTGTATTGCGTTCATGGGATGAGGGGAAGTCAGCTGGATGATCTGAGAGGAATATTCGTCGAGCACGAGGCGGAACAAATCAAAAGCATCCATGGCAGATCACCTCGTCAGATCCTCGAAAGGCTCTGCCAGTCCTTCTCGAACCCACCGCTCTGGCCGATGCCGTCCAGGTGGACGGTCATTTGCTCGAACCCCAGCCGCTTGACAAGCCTCTGGAGATAGTTCAACTCACCCGTTTCCACATCGAGGTGCATGAAGACGACGTTGTCTCCGTGGATGATTGGGTCAATCTTCTCAGCCGCATTTGCGCCCTCGACGTTCTCATTGCATGAGGGGCAGGCACCTTGCACGAGCGAGACATGATCTCCGCAGAACGGGCAGTCAAGCTCCTCCTCCAAGTCATTCTCGCCGAATTCCATGTTTGCGAGCAGGCTCACTATACCCGTGTCCGTCACGTCGAGCTTCGTCCCGCAGATTGGGCACTTGTCGATGTTGAACTGGACGGCGGTTCCGCAGTGGGAACACTCGAGCATGAAATCGGGATCGCTATTGTCGTTCTCGAGATAGCTAATCGTGCCTGTGTCGGCGTCAAAGTGAATGCAGGGGGTGGCTTCGGTGGCCATGAATGCGTTGGCGTCCTCGTCGAGCGTGTCTTCTGCCGCCGCGACCTCGTCGAGCGCCTCGTCCAAGACGTCCTTGATGTATAGCGTTTGGCATATCGGGCAGCGCTCCGCTTCGAGAGGGACCTCGGCGCCGCATTGGACGCATGCGAATGTCTCCTGGGTCCTCTGAGGAGGAGCAGGCACGGAAGGCGCGATGCTCTCCATGACTTGCTCCGTGATCTGGACATCCTTCTCAGTCATCGCGGGAGCCCGGAAAGCGTCTGAACCGTGCTTCCTGGCCATCTTCCCGGTCTTCATGACCCTCCGCAGCTTCTTCGTTTCTCGCCTGACAATCATGGTCTTGACTGGCTCTGTGTCTTCCTTGGGTTTGCGAGTCCCGAACAATGACTTGGCCACGCCAGTCTTCTCGTCGGTCTTCCGCTTCTGGGCTCTTTGTCCTGCCATTGGTTGTCGCCTTCTCGTCTTCACTGGTCCATTTCTGAAACTACGAGAAGCCTATTCTCGGACTGTACTTATACCCCTGTCGACCCAGTAATCAGCCTTGATAACCTGATATGATGAGCCAGTCAATGGGGCCAATGTGGTCAATCAGCAGGGATTGAGGTCGGACCTAGACCTCTTTCACTTCTCTCGCAACCACTGCGTAGAGAATTCTCAAAAAATCACTAGTCCCGCACAATTGTGCTGCATTTGGTTTCTCTGTTTCTCATATTCACAGCGACGCACGTTGCTCTGGATAAGGACGTTGATGCGAGTCGACTCAAACCAGAAAGAACAGCAGCACAATGGCAATCAGTGCACTAGATACAATAGCCCCCAAGAGCAGCATGAAGCTCTTCATATCTCTTCGGGACAAAACCATTTGGTAGTTGCCCATGACAAGATGGCGGTCATGCTCAGCCACCACATTCTCATCCCTCTTCTCGTACCAATCGCCACTCCACGCGCTTCCGCAGGACGGACATGAAGTTGAAGCGCCTTCGAGACTGGCTCCGCAATTTGGACACTTCATCGCGATTTCTCCAGAAGGGCATCGCCTTTCCTCCCTTAGAGCTTCACCTATCCGCTACTGAGTACGGTGACTAAGGCCATCAATCCTAGAGCAACCAGGAGTGGGGTTCGAGAAAGCCTACTCTGATAGGAGCACATTTAGGAATTGCCCTATCACAGGCTCTGCACAACTCATCATAACCTAGGACAACCGAGAGCGAGATCCGTCTGGAGTCTCAGAACCTTGCCTTGAGGACTATGACGCCGTCCTTCCTCGTGATGTCCACCGACTGCTTACCAGTCAGGTGGTTCGTGCCTCTCATCTTGAGGACCTCGATGTACTTCCGCCTGGCATCGCCTTCGTCTGAGAGCATGAGCAGGATGACTCCGTCGACAGCATAGGACATCTCCGCGGGATACAACTCCCCAGGATGAACCTCGCCTGTCAGCATCGTCGTGGCCTGCCAGTTCTTCAGGCGAGTGGTGAGGTCGAACGCGAAGACCCTGTAGTCGTCCTTCATCATGCTGCCGACCACGGTGATGGGGTCGATCACTATCCTCTGCGGCATGACCTCCGCAACCTTCTGGTCTATGTAGGCCAGGAGCTCATCGCCGGTACATTTCCTCAGAAGGTTGCCCAGGTCGCAGTAGATGACCTCCTTGCCGTAGTATTCGGGCTTCACGAAATCGAACTGGGCAGCGTACCTGAGCATCCACTGCGCAGGCTCGCTAAGCGTGCTGAAGAACAAACCCTGCTCGCCCTTGTCAGCTCCTGCGAAGAGGAACTTCTGGGCGAACGTGGTCTTACCAGAACCTGCGCCGCCAGCCACCAAGATCACAGACGGGAAAGGGAACCCTCCCTCAATCATCTCGTCTAGACCTGGAATTCCGCTTTCAATCCTCGGGAACGCCACATTCGCCATGATCAATTCACTTCCTTTCTGAGATAGGGGGGCTATCAACCCCGCCGTTCACGCTGGCAGGTGCGTCCAGCACCGCCTTAGACGGGAGGGCAACCTGCGCCCCCATGATGTGCACTCCTTTGACGAGCATGTCTTGGCCCAGCTCTATCGATTTCCTGGATAGGCTGAGTATGTACTCATACAACTCGGTATGTTGGTCTCTGTCCATCACCAGGGCCGTCTGGATGCCTCGGGATTTCACGCCATTCAAGACATCAACATACCTTTGGAAGAACCGTTTGATGCTCTCCATGGAGTTGTAGGTGAGAAGGGTCGAGACGTTGTCGATCATGACGAAATCTATCTTCGACATGTCTATCTGGAATGATGACCCACCGTCCTCGTGCTTCATGAGGAAATCCGGCAGAGCCTCGATGTGAAACGGCCCCATCTGGAACTCCGGAGCCACCTCTCCACCCTTGGTGTCCGCCGAGTGAAGAGATATGGCGTCGACGAATACGAGGTTGGTCTGGTCGACCCCGTGGAGCTGCATGAGATGCGAGAGGTACTGATGGGGTCTGTCAATTGTGATCATCAGACCTCTTTCCTTCTTGTCCTCAAGGAACGCCTTCAGAAGAACGAGGTTCATGCGGACAAGGTTGGTGTACTTCACTTGGAGCAGATAGATCGATGAACCTTCTTCTCCAGTAAGGACGGAACTGACGGCATGGACCAACTCTAAATCATTCTCATTCAACAATCACACCGCTTGGAACTAGTAGTCGATTGTGTGTAGCGCATATAAGTAGGTTGTCGAGATTATCAACTCGGATAATGGCTCAGCTTCAGAGTCTGGAGGCGCTTCGTAAAGAGCCTCGCCCGCATATCGCCAGCATCGAAAGACATATAAAGCGGACCCAGTATTGTCCTTTCCGCGTCCAAACTTCACGTGTTCTGAGGGCGTTGATGTGCTATGGCTGAGCTGATTGGCGAGCTTGAGGATAAGCGAGCGCGGCACAATGCCGACGCCGAGAAGCACAAAAGGCTCAGGGACGAACTCAACGATAAGACCAAGGAATGGGCCGAGAGGCGGGACGACCTCAATTCTCAGGTCAGGAAGCTCATTGACGAAGCGAATCTCAAGCGGGAGAGCAGGGACAAGCTCAACTCTGAGGTCAGGGAGGCGAAGGCCCAGCGGGACGAGTGGAATAGGAAGTTCAACGATCTGAGCGACAAGGCGATGAACCTCAGGCGCGAGAAGATGCCCAAGAGCGGCCTTTCGATCAGGAAGTTCAAGGCTGAGCTGCGCGCGCTAGAGAAAAGGCACATGACATCCGTGCTGAGCGCAGACAAGGAGAAGGCGCTCATGAAGGAGATGTCGCAGCTGGACGCGAAAATCAAAGAGATGGAGAGGGAGATCGAGCAGTTCTCCGAGGTCAAGACAGCTGAGAAGGAGGCCAGGGACGCCAAGGACAGCGCCGAGAACTTCCACAGGAAGGTCTCGGAGTCCGCAGAGAAGGCTCAGATAGAGCATGACGCGATGCTCAAGCTCTACGAGGAGGCCGACAGGCTGAGGAAGGAGGCTGACACGGCCCAGGAGAAGTTCATAGAGACCAAATTGGCGGCAGACGAGGAGCATCGGGAGCACATCGAGCACATAAGGCAGGTGCACGACTTCGACAAAATCATCGCCGGGATCAGGGACAAAGGTCTCAAGGCCCGCAAGGAGAAGGATGACACATCTGCTAAGAAAGAGGCCGATGAGATCTTCGAGAAGTTCCGAAGCGGGGAGAAGCTTAGCACCGAGGACATAATGGTCCTGCAGAAGTCGGGGTACATGTGACCTGCACAGGCAGCACCGGAAACGCCGGGGTGCGCCAGTATCGTCCTACACCGCTTCCCATCAGAAGCTGGACGGATGATGTCCTGTCCTTTTGTAGACAGCTAGTATATTTAAGCCGTAATTCGAAAAATTCATATAGTGCACAATCAATATATCACCCGGGAAATTTTGGGCTAGTTGTTAGAGTGCATCCCATCCCTTCTGACAAGGCTAGCCCTTCCCTTCCCTTTTTTTGTAACAATCAGTGCGTCTGCACAACCTATTTATCCGAACCGCCTGCTTAGCCGGGAGAGCGAAGAACATGGTGTTGGAAGGCCTTGGCCAGTCCCTGAGAAACGCTATCAAGAAGCTAGCCAACGCATCCCACATCGATCAGAAGCTCGTAAAGGAAGTCGTGAAGGACATCCAACGGGCGCTGCTACAGGCCGATGTCAACGTGAAGCTCGTCCTTCAGATGACCAAGGAGCTGGAGGAGCGGGCTCTGACGGAGAAGCCGCCAGCGGGGATGAGCTCCCGGGAACATGTCATACGGATCGTCTATGAGGAACTCGTCAAGATCATAGGCAAACCCAAAGAGATACCGGCGAAGCCGCAACGGATCCTGATGGTGGGTTTATATGGCCAGGGCAAGACAACGACCTCGGGCAAACTCGCCAAGGACCTTCACAAACGGGGCATGAAGGTCGCATTAGTGGCCGCTGATGTACATAGACCGGCAGCATACGACCAATTGTCGCAGATCGGGAAGAAGATCAATGTGCCCGTCTATGGTGACCCCAAGGAGAAGAGCGCCGTCAAGATTGCCAAGCGGGCGATGAAGGAGTTCGAGGGCTATGACGTCCTGATATTCGACACTTCTGGCAGACACTCCCTCGAGGGCGACCTCATCCAGGAGATCAAGGATGTCGCGAAGACGGTCGATGCCGAGAGCAAGCTCCTGATCCTGGACGCTCAGACCGGACAGCAGGCGGGACCGCAAGCAAAGGCCTTCCATGACGCGGTGGGTCTGACCGGAGTCATACTGACCAAGCTCGACGGAACCGCCAAAGGGGGTGGTGCCCTGAGCGCCATCGCCGAGACCGGAGCGCCAATTTCGTACATCGGTGTAGGAGAACATCTCGAGGATCTTGAGAAGTTCGACCCCGACCGGTTCATTAGCAGGCTTCTGGGAATGGGCGACATCAAGTCTTTGATCGAGTCGGCGTCCGAGGTCATGGACGAGGAGAAAGCCGAGGAACTGACCAAGAAGATGATGTCCGGCAAGTTCACGCTCAAGGAGATGTACGAGCAGATGGAGATGCTCCAGGGCATGGGACCGCTCAAGAAGCTCGCAGCGATGCTTCCAGGGCTCGGGGACAAGATAGGGGAGCAGGACATGGAGAAGACCCAGGAAAGGCTCGCCAGGTGGAGGGTCATAATGGACTCCATGACCGACTTCGAGCTCGAGAACCCGAAGGAGATCAAATCATCGAGGGTATCGAGGATAGCCAGGGGCAGCGGGACATCCCCCAGGGACGTCCGGGAACTCCTGAAGCAGTACAACAACTCCAGGAAGGCCATGAAGGGCTTCATGGGCAACAGGAAGATGCGCCGGCAGCTCATGAAGCAGATGAAGGGTTCGGGCTTCGAACAGGGGGAGTGATCCGATGAGGAGATACATCGTCATGGGTCACAGGGCCATAACATCAGCTGACTTCAAGCTCGACGACCTTTGCGGCTCGACTGGTAGGCTGGACATCCTTCTCAGATGCGTCAATTCCGCATTCTTCCTGTCGCACGGCGTCCGGAAGGACGTGGAGATCGTTCTGATGCTTCTGGGAGAGCCAAATCCTCCCAAGACCATTAGGATCAACGGCTCCGAGGTGAAGTATCTCAACCCGGACGAGCGCAGCACGGCCGCGCTGATAAGGAACGCCCTGCTCCAGAAGGGCGAGGGCGAGAGGAAGTGCTCCCCCGGGATCTTCGTCTCCGAGCGCAGCTACCAAGAAGTGCTCTCCAATGTATCAAAGGAGTCAAAGATGTACTATCTCAGGGAGGACGGGGAGGACATCCGGACCGCGATCCTTGCGCCAGACGCTACTTTCGTGTTAGGCGACGATCAGAACCTGACGCAGGCGGAGGAGGACTCCCTGATGACCTATGAGCCGAAGAGGCTCTCACTTGGTCCGAGCAGCTACCATGCCGACCACTGCATAACCCTTGTCAACAACGAATTGGACCGAAGATGACGTCGGCATCTCACTATTGTGCAGGCGCTGGAGCGGTTGCGTCGACGGAGGGCGCCTCAGCGCTATTGCCGTTCTCGGGCTCGGTCTCGTATCTCAGGACGAATCTGCCGTTCAAGAACTTGATGGTCGCCGAACGAAGGCGGCACCGATAGAGTCGGACTTTCCGGCCCTTGTAGACTTCCTTCTCCCTGTCGATCCTGATCAATCCTGCGCTCTCGAGCTCGTGGATCCTGCGGTAGCATGCGGCTATCGGTATCTGACAGGTCCTGCTCAGCCTCTGGGCGGACATCGGGGAAGTGTATGTGCTGACAAGGATCTTCTGTGAGTAGCTGTCTGCCAGAAGGCGCGAAACGTCCTTCGTATTGTGCTCGGGGGTCATTGAGCTCAGCTGGAATGAGGCCCTGCCGCATTTAAGCAGATTACCTTCAGGTTATCACGCCTGATAAGGAAGCCTAGGCACTCACGGGTTCTGTTGCACTATCGGGTGGTGACATCTAGGTCACCCCAGCAATGCTACTCGTTCCATTCGGCTCCGACCGTGCGGCCATCGCTGGCTCGTATAGGATCATCATCACGTCTTGTTGGAACGCGCCGGGGTTGAACCGTAAACCCCCTGCCATCCCTCTTGAGATAGCTGTTTGCAGCAGGTTGATGCTGGCATTTATGTGCCTGTCCAGATGCCAGCCACATTCGCATTTGAACTCAGTGCCCATTCGGGAATATTGTATCCTCCCACATATCGGGCACGTTCTGCTGCTGTTCCTTGGATCGACCTTGACCACCGGAATGCCTTTCCACTGAGCTTTGTACTCGATGATCCGATGGAGTTTCCTTCTGGGCCAAATGCTTAGGCGCCGATTCAGTTCCTTGCTCCTTTTCGGCCTTAATCCCTTGAGGTCCTCGAGAACGATTGCAGATCTCCGTTCCTCTGCGAACTTCAGGACCGAGTTCGCCACCTGGTGGAGCCTGTGGTCGATTCGGTGATGTTCCCTCGTTCCCTCCCTTCTGCACAGTATCTTAGATGTCCGCCTGTCATGCGCCTTCTTCTTCTGTAGCCTCTTGCGCCTGTCATGGTGCCTTTGCTGGATGATGGCGACCTCTGGGAATCCTGCTTTTATGGCCTTGGCGACATCGCCTTCAACGAACAAGCCGTCAAGGCTCCGTTCGTTCGTGTCCAGGGAGATCACGGAGTCGGGAGTATATGGCTTGGGTGCATTCTTCCTGAATGCCACTATGACTCGATCCGGAAGGACGGTCAGCGATCCGAGGGAGAGGGACATGTCATCCAGATACTTCCGATGATATTCGCTGACGATGAGTCCCAACTCGACGTGGCAGCCAGCCCTGATAGGAAGGTCGATGACTCCTGAATTCCGATCGAGCTTGTACGCCTGGTTCTCTGCTTTCATCATCAGGCGCTTGACAAAGGGGATCTTGCGGGTGTCGCCTTTCCGAACGCGCTTGCGGTGGTTCTTGAGGATGCCACAAGCCACTTCGAACGCTGACACCAGATGCTGGGCGTACATCTTCGGGTGTTCTTGGCGAAAATCCTTGTACGCGATCTTGACCAGGGCGTTCCTCGATGAGAGTCGCGCTTGAAGGCCTGCCCGGATCGCGTTGTTGACGGCCAATCTGAAGTCTTCGAGCAGAAACTTCCCTTCGGATGGAAGGTCTGACTCCAGATAGAAGACGACTCCCTTGGCCAGCATCTTGCCCTTGACGATAGCCAGTATATTACACTTCTCCGACTACATGTAGCAATCTAGTGACAATATCCGCGCTCGGAGAGGTCTTCGCCACCCGAAGTGCTCCAGAGCCGCACTCACGAAAGGATTAATTGGCATACAGGCATCTACCAGCGGAAGTGCCCAGATGCCAGTCTGTCCGCTCGATTTCAGGTACGGACGCCCGGAAATGAAGGCCGTCTTCGACGAGGAGACCAGGCTTCAGAAGCTCTTAGACGTGGAAGCCGCCTTGGCCCAGGCTCAGGCGAAGGTCGGGAATATCAAGCAGGACCATGCTGACATCATCAAGAAGACAGCCTCGACCCGCTATGTGAAGCTCGACCACGTGCGCGAAATCGACCAGAAGATCAACCACGAGATCACCGCGATCATCAGGGCACTCAGCGAGCAGTGCGGTGAGAGCGGCAAGTTCGTCCACGTGGGAGCCACTTCGAACGACATTCTCGATACTGGCGCGGCGCTCCAGATCAAGGATGCGATCATGATCATCGACGGTGACCTCGACAAGCTCAAGAAAACCCTGGCGAAGAGGGCGAAGGAGCACAGGGACACCGTAATGCTCGGCAGGACGCACGGACAGTACGCCCTGCCTATCACCTTGGGCCTCAAGCTTGCGAACTATGCTTTGGAGGTCAAGAGACATCAGCTCAGGCTCAAGGAGTGCTCTCCGCGGATCCTTGTCGGGAAGATGAGCGGAGCCGTCGGCACCGGGGCGGGCTTCGGGCCGAAAGCCCTCGAGATCCAGAAGCTCGCGATGGAGCAGCTCGGGCTCGGCGTAGAGGAGGGCCCTACTCAGATAGTCGCTCGGGACAGATACGTCGAGATGATGTCCGTTCTGGCCAACATCGCCACATCGGTCGAGAAGTTCGCGACCGAGGTAAGAAACCTGCAGAGGGGAGAGATCAACGAGGTCTCAGAGTTCTTCGACGAGAGCGTGCAGGTGGGGAGTTCCACAATGGCACACAAGAAGAACCCGGTCACTGCGGAGAACGTCTGCGGGCTCACCCGGATCGTCAGAGGGTTCATGACACCTGCGTACGAGAGCGCCATGCTGTGGCACGAACGGGACCTCACCAACTCGTCGGCGGAACGGTTCTTCGTCCCACATTCGTTCATACTCTTGGACGATGTGCTCGCGAAGATGGACAAGCTGTTCGCAACTCTTGTGATCAATACGGCCCAGATAGAGAAGAATCTGACAAATGCGGGGAGCGTCATCATGGCGGAGTCAGTGCTCTTGGCACTCGTCAGCAAAGGCATGGGGCGACAAGAAGCTTACGAGTTGATCAGGAATTGCAGCATAGACTCCCAGCGGGCATGTGAGGATTTCAAGACCTATCTGATGGGGAACAAAGAGGTCAGGTCGCGGCTCTCCGAGAAGGAGATAGACGCTTCGCTGGATCCCAGAGCCTACCTGGGAAGCGCAGGAGCGACGGTCGACAACATCCTCAAGATTGTCGCCTGAGGAAAATTAGAAATAGCACTCGCCGTCTCAGCAACTCCACAAGGGCCCTTAGATCAGTGGCAGATCGCTTCCTTCGCAAGGAAGAGGCCGTGGGTTCAAATCCCACAGGGTCCATTTTTGTTTTCGAATAAAAATCAGGAACGCTTCATCCAGCGAAAAGACCTCTATGATGAAATGTCCCTAGTCGACAACTCGATGCAGGTTATCTTCTTCTCAACTCTCCCGATCTTCACGGATTCCCTGGGGCTTTCGGACATACCTCTATTCGCGGTTTTCCCGCACTATGGTACTTCGTCCCTTTGTCATGGATTTGCCCCAATCCATAGGACGCACTCGAAGTGCACTCTTTTCCCGGGGTCGGATCCGTGACTAAGAGATCGTATGGTCTTTCGACTATTCGTATGCTGCGGATCCCGAGGGACGATTTCATCATAACATCCATAGGGGAGGAAAGGCGATTGAGGACCAGGGAAGGATCTTGGTTACGAAGAGGATAGCAGCACGTGGAGCCATTGTTGCGCTGGTTGTCGGCGCGGTCCTGATACTGCTAGGGGCAGTGGAGATTTCGGAATCGGACCCCGAAGCCTATCCTCAGTCCAGCGGCCCTATGGATGACCCATTGATCATCGGTTATCTCTTCGATGTGGCTCACCTCGTGACGGGAATCATCCTGGCTCTCACGGGCACGGCCACAATCTCGGCGTCGCTGACGTATCTGCTATTGAACAGAAAGAGGAAAGGGGTTTGAGCCTCGCCCCTCGGAAAAGCCCACAGGGATGGAAGGGCGAACAGGAAAAGGTTTGTGAGGGTTTCGTCTTCTAACCCTAGCTATCCTGTCGCCTCCTGCTTATGGCTGTTGCCGCAAAGATTATGATGGTTCATGCAACTGAACGGCAGCGACGTAACGGCTCGTCTGCGAGAGATCCCCAATGAACAGGAAGACAGCTTTCAGGGAGTTCCCCGAGATCAGGACGAAGCGCTTGCTTCTCCGGCGGCCATCGATGAAGGATGCCAAATGGTATTTTGAACACTTCTCGAGGCCCGAGATTGTCTGGGGAGGGGGAGAGCAGGGCCCGAGGGACATCGGGGTCGCCCGGGAAGAGCTGAGGAAGGACATGGTCGAATTGTACCGGAAGAGGCTAGGATTCCGATGGGTCATAACAATCAAGGGGGAAGGCCGGCCTATCGGTTCGCTGGGCTTTTACAAGTGGGCCCCTTCCAAGGGCTATCAGGCCGAGATGGGCTATGACCTAGTAAGAGAGCACTGGAGCAAGGGCATAATGACCGAGGCTATGAAGGCTGTTATCGACTTCGGCTTCGAGAAGATGGAGCTGAACAGGATAGAAGTCTTCATCATGCCTCGGAACAAGCGTTCAATCAAGTTGGTCAAGAACCTCGGGTTCAAGAGAGAGGGTTTGCTCAGGCAACGTTATTTTGACGAGTTCGGGAACTACGCCGACGATGTCCTCTTCTCGATGTTGAGAACCGACTGGAAAGAGAAGAGATGATTTTGAGAGGTTCGGCCCTTGCTGGGAGACTATCGCTTGCGCAGCTTGGGGTTGAAAATCTCATCCAAGGCGTAGCCGATAAACGTGAACGCAAGCACCACGAAGACGATGCAGAGTCCGGGTATGACTATCCACCAATAGAGGCCGTTGGTGATCGCGTTTCTGGAATAGGCGTCATACAGGATGTTCCCCCACGTGACCACCTTGCTCGGAGGCGGGCCAAGAGCGATGAAGCTCAGGGTACTCTCGGAGAGTATAGAAAGCGCAACCGTGAGAATCGAGTTAGCGAACACCAGCGGGAACACGTTCGGGAATATGTGCCTCCGAACGATGTGATAGTCGCTAGATCCGAGAGCCCTGGCCCGTTCCACGAAGGCCCTCTCCTTCAACGAGAGCACCTGCGCCCGCACAATCCTAGCCGTGCTTGACCAACCTGTAATCCCAATGACGAAAACGACCTTTGAGACAGAAGGCCCTCCAGGAAGCAACGACGCAAGGACGATCATGAGTACCAGCCAAGGGAGGACGAGGAACACATCGGTGACTCTCATCAGGACCTCATCTCTCCAACCGCCCCAGTAGCCACTCAAAAGCCCGATCAGAGTGCCCAGGCCCATCGACACAGCTGTCGCGACGAGCCCTATCTCAAGAGACACGCGCGAGCCATAGATCGTCCGGCTCAGAATATCCCGCTGGAGTTGGTCTGTACCCATCCAGTGTTCCCACGAAGGCCCTTTGAATACCCCGTCGCCCGTGCCCTTGAAAGGCGTGTAGACGTTCCCCCACGGATGACCTGCTCCGTCGGAAACCAGTGAAAGAACATACATGAACTGTGGAGCGAAAACGGCCATCAGGATGAAGAATATCAGCGCCCCCAGGCCTGCCATGCCTATTCTGTTTCCTCTGAATATCTTCCAGATCTCGGCAGTCTTCTTCCGGGCCAGCTTGAGCTTCTCTCTGGTGGGCTCGGACAAGCGCAATGCGTCGATGAGCCTCCGCCTGCCGACTTTGCCAGGAGTCGACTCCAATTCTGCTGCCCTGTCTGATCCAGTCTCCATGCGTTCCTCACCCCATCTTAACCCGGGGGTCAAGATACATCAGCGTCAGGTCGGCAATCAGATTTGCGAAGATCACAGTCACTGCTATGAGCAAGAAGGCCGCCTGCAGGTAAGGATAATCCTTGTTGTAGGTGGCGTCCACAGTAGCCCATCCGATTCCTTTGTAGTTGAAGACTATCTCAGTCTGGAAGGCTCCACCGACCACGAAAGCGATGTCCATCGCTATCAGAGTGACCATCGGGAGCATCGCATTTGGCACGGCATGGTCCTTGAGCACTCGGCTTTCGGTCAGACCCTTTGCCCTCGCCGTTGTGATGTACTCCTCCGTCATGACATCAATCAAAGATCCGCGCATGATCAGGGAAAAGGCCGCAATGCTGCCTATCGTCAGGCTCACAGCCGGCAGCACGAGATGGTCCAACAAGGCAACGAACTTGTCCCAGTCGAACGGAGACAGCTTCTCCCCTATTGGAAGTTGCCCACTCTCCGGGAACCAGCCCAGCTGCAAAGAGAATATCACTATGAGCATCATGCCAAACCAGAAAGTTGGCATGGCGTAGAAAAAGAGCGAGAACGCAAGCGAACCCGTGTCGAAGGGCCCGCCATGTTTCCATGCCGCGATGATACCGATAAGCATGCCAATGACGACCATGAAAATCGAAGAGATCCCGACGAGGATCAGAGTCCACGTCAGCTGGTCCCATATCACGTCCATCACCGGTTGCTTGTAGTGGAACGAGTCTCCGAATTGCAGGGTCAAGGTGTTGATCATGTAGGTGAAGAACTGCACGTACCAAGGCTGATCGAGGCCATACTTGTGTATCTGCTGGTCGATGTACTGCTGCGAGATGTTCGGGTCCTGCGGCAGCAGTATCTTGATCGGGTTGCCTGGCATCACCCGAAACATCATGAAATTCAATATCAGGACGAGGAGGATTGTTATGACGGCGTTGAGGAGCCTCCTGAATATGATAGCCCTGACACTTCTAGCCATGGACCCCCTTCCCCTGCGTGACTTCCACCTTTGCTGTTGCTCGTCTGCTCCTCGGAAGACGGAGACACCGAAGGAGTCTGATTCGGCCTCCCAAGAGAGCACGGCCGACAAAGGAGGCAAATGGAAAAGGTTTGAAGCGTCTAGGCCTTAGGCGGCTCCGGCGATTTCGCTTCTGGCGTAGACGGCGCAGCGCCCTTCTTCCGCATCAGCATCAGCGCGACGATGACTACCGCAACGACCACGATGATGCCTGTGATCACTGCCAGCATCGCAGTGCTTAGGCCCTTGGATCCCGCGACGGACTTCAGGTTGATGTCGAACACCTTAGGTTCCCCAGCAACGATCACTACAGAGGTCAAGTTCGTCTCGTACCCCGTCTTCGACGCGTTCATGCTCCATGTGCCAGCTTCGACACGCGTGATCTCATAGTACCCCGTCTCGTTCGTCACGCCGAGCTTCGACGCCTCGCCCATCTTAATGCGGATCACGACTTCGTTGATCGGATCGCCGGTCTTGGAATCGTAGACGTGGCCCTTCAGTGTCGCCGATGAGGTCGTCAAAGAGAAGTCGAGTTCCTTGGTTACGTTCTCCACGATCACGGCGCTCTGCGACAGAGACAGGTAACCCGTGGCGCTTGCGGTCACTTCGTTATATGTTCCTGGAACCATGGACATATTGTAGTATCCGGTCTTGTTCGCCGTCACGGACGAGGTGCCGACAGTGACCTGCGCGGCCTCTATCGGATTGCCCTGGGTGTCGTTCACATGTCCCGCGAGCCATCCACGGTGCTCCATGACCACTACGGTTACCGTGATCGAATCCTGGCCTTCAAGGCCACCTGGGTCTGTCACCGTGAGCGTGACGGCCACTGTGCCCGCATTGTTGAAGGTGTATTCGACTGTCCGACCGGTCTTCACAACTGGGGTGCCGCCATTCTCGATGAACTCCCAGGACCAAGTCAGCGTGTCCAGTGGATCGTTCGGATCCTCCGCGTATCCCGTGAACTGTCTCGTTTCTCCGAGCGCCACTACTGTGTCGGAACCCGCATTCACGTTCTGCGGGGGGATGTTGCCTGAGATGGGCGCGATCTCGAAGAACAGCAATGGTCCGCCAATCAAGCCTGCGAGTGGGACCAAGCCTGGGTGCGATGCCATGTCTGGCCAGTTTGTGAACCTGTCCGTTCTGTACGCATATGCCCCATATGGATAACCCAGTATCACATAGGGCGAATCGTGGTACACTATCTGCTGCATCTCGTAGACGATCGCCTGTCTGTCCGCCATCACGATGGTGTTCTGCTGCTCCATGAAGAGCCGATCGTAGTACGGGTTCGAGTAGAAGCAGTCGGACCACGCAGCCCAGTCGGTCTTGCTGTCCGGTATCTGGTCGGTCGTCATGACCGACAGCAAGAATGAAGGATCAACATCGCCGCCCCAGCCCCAGATGAACATGTCGTACTTCATCTGGATCCAGTCACCGACGAGGGTCGATTCGGAAACTCCTTTCGGTGGCGCATTGATGCCAATCGCAGCAAGCCAAGGTTGTATGAGGTACGCTGCAGTCTCGTCTTCGGGATTCTCGACTATGTACTCGAAGAGGAAGTCAAGGTATTTGCCGTTCGAGGCATTGTATCTCCACCCGCTCGCGTCCTTAGGGTATCCCGCAGCATCGAGCAGCGCATTGGCGGCAACGATGTTGAAGTTCAACCTCTCCGCATCAGTGATGTTGTAGTGCCACATGACGCTCACAGGAGGAATGAGGACGTCCCCTTCCTCCCCGAGGCCGAGCAAGACATTCTTGACAATGTCAGTCTTGTTTATCGCCATCGCCATTGCCCGCCTCACAGAAAGGTTGAGGGTCTCATAGTTCCTGCTGGCCCCTCCCGTTCTCATGCTCTGTGGGCAGCTGTTGATCCCGAGCTCCCATAGAGCCAGCTCCCGAACAAGCTGTCCATCGATGTTCGGCTTGGCAATCGTCGTCTCCCAACTGTCTGCGGGCACAGAGCATGCGACATCAATTGAGCCTGAGGCCAAGGCGTTCAGCATTGCCTGCGGGCTGAGGAATATCTTGCATATCAACTCGTCGAACTGCATTGTCGCCCCGTAGTAGCCAGCGTACGTCTGGAACCTGATGAAATCGTCCAGAGCATATCCGACGAGCCTGAACGGACCAGAGCCTATCGGACCGTCCGGGAAGTACGTCGTGCTGAACATATCAACGGTCGTGAGATCTTTCGAAGGAATGTTCATCCAAAGATGCTTCGGAACTATCGGGATGATAATACTCAACATTGTAGCCTTCGGTACTTCCGACGTGATTCGGAGCGTGTAGTCATCCAACGCCCTCACGTCCGTGACGTTTCTCAGGTAGTCCACCGAAAGCGCGCCGGCAACTGAGTCGTGCAATATCAGGTTATATGTCCAGTTGACGTCCTCGGCAGTGACAGGGATCCCATCGTGCCATGTCATTCCGTGTCTGATGTTGAATGTCCACACCAACCCATCAGGACTGTGTGACCACGACTCGGCTATTTGTGGAGTCGGGTTCAGGTCCTTGTCCACGCCAACGAGCATCTCATACATCAGGCCGTACACCTGGTAGGACATGACAAGATAGCCCACGAATGGGTTCAGGCTGTCGACTGTCTGAGTATAACCGACTGTTAGCACAACTGGCGCAGCTGCTTCGGCTCTGCTCGATGAAGATGGAAGAACCGCGAACGCGCCAACGACCATCAAGGCACAAGACAAGATTGCGAACCACTGGCCCATTCTACTGTTCATTAAGTCTCCCCCTATTCTTTCCCCCGATTGCATGCTTAGGTTCATGCTTAGCAGGTTGTGCTAGCTCCCCCCTAAGACAGCCATCTAAAATGGTGCCACACTATATTACCATATTGGCACATAAATGGGCAATCTATCGGGGAGGAATTGATGGCTTTCGACTAGCGAATTGCCAAGAATCAACTAACTGCGAATAGAGAGCTCCATCGAGGGAGAAGAAAACTGGAAAAGGTTCTGGAGAGCCTCTGGGCCTTCTGCGGTTCCGGAGGCTTCTTCTCAGACGGATGGCGCTGCGCCCTTTCTGGTTGTTCCTCTGGCGCGTCATGTTCGCGTGTATGACACTGAGCGCAGCGGGAGTCCCCGTCTGCTTGAGAAGGCAGCGAAAGGGATTCTAGGACAAGATGATCTGCGTTCAGCAGAACGAGAAAGTCATCTGCATGGTGTAGGTGATCATGGCTTGTTGCTCCTGGGATCACATATGCAGGGATAGCCAAGCATGGCCAACGGCGCCAGATTCAGGGTCAGGTCGCGCATGCGTTCGCCGGTTCAGCTCCGGCTCAAGGTGGGAAAAGCCCATACGGGAGGACAAGGACAAGCTCCTTCTGGAGAATCGTTATCATCAGGTTGACTCTGTGGTTGGATGCGACGTCTCATATGATTGTCGAGAACGTAGAATGGGCCCGGATCGTGGCGGGCCCGACTCTCTTTCTCACTGCGATTCTCCTTGGTTGACTACCGATGCTACTGACGATGAAGTTACTACGGCATTCGTCGAAAGAGTCGGCTTCCAGAAAGCAACAAATACCCACAGGTTGATTCCGTCGTGCCCAAGATTCGACTTTGAGCATAGGGCGACTGGGGGGAACTGAGCAATACATCTAGGAGCTTGGTAAATGCCAGCTCTATCGACTGCAATCCCTTACGAGACTGTGCCGTGACTCCCCACACGCTAGTGCTCCACGGCGGTTGGATAGTAGATCCTTGGGCGACGGAATGAAGGTTGAAGGTGGAAGTGTGGGGGAAAAGAATCAAAGGAATGGAAGCGGGCTTGTTGTTGGCATGAGCGTTCTCGTCTGTCTTATGTTCATGCTCACGTCTGTACCTCAGAGCGCAGCGGCGGCATCCGGCTGGGAGGGGGCGACTCTGATCGAGACGGACAACACGGGAAATGTCATGGGCCAGGATTTGCCTGCTGGCGACGGCCCTCAGGTGGGCGTGGATGCTGCGGGAAACGCCATTGCTGTCTGGGGGCAGACCTTCGTTGTGGGAGTGAGCACGTACCTTGGAATCTGGGCCAATAGATATATGCCTGGATTTGGCTGGGGAGATGCGGAATGGATAACAGGCACATATAACGCCTGGGACCTAGATCTTGCGGTATCCTCAAACGGCAATGCTATGGCAGTCTGGGTTCAAAACAATCATATTTGGGCCAGTGTGTATCATCAGGGCGCTGGCTGGAGCCAAGCGGAGCAGGTCGACGATCTGACGCTATGGTGCGAAGGGCCACAGGTGGCAATGGATGATGCGGGCAATGCAGTAATTGTGTGGAAGGTGCCCTCGTGGAACGTCTACGCAAACTGGGCGTTTGGTGGTGTTATTGACCCGACGACGACGGAGGAAATTGATACACCTAACGCCGCTTTTTGGCTCGACGCTTCTCCTCTCGACGTAGCAGTGGGAGGAATCAAGAATGCGACCGTAGTCTGGTCTCAATTTAGTTTGACTGGCGTTTGGGTGTACAGCGTGTATGCGAATCGATACGATGGCGTCGCCTGGGAAGGCCAAACGGGTATCGAATACAGCGATGTGGGTAACGCGTATTCCCCGCAAGTTGCTATGGACAAGAGCAACAACGCGATAGCTGTATGGTGCCAAGTGGTATCCGGCCCCGCCAACTTATATTCGAACGTCTACAATGCGAGTGACTCATCATGGTACACTGAGGGTCAGGGAGCTGATCTGCTTGAGAATGAGGGCCTTGGAGATGTGGAGTCGCCGAGAATTGCGATGAATAGTTTCGGCAACGCGACCGCTGCATGGAGTCAGTGGCACAATACACCTCAGGTATCATATAGGAACGTAAAGGCAAATCAATATGTGATAGGTAGTCGTTGGAGCGCGGGCAATGCAATCAACGTCAATACCTACGCCAACGATACATCGAGACCAGATGTAGCGATGGACGCTGCCGGAAACGCTGTTGTGGTGTGGTCCATGGAGTGGTGGGGTGAGTACGACGTTTTCGCAAGGACCCGCAGGACCGGCGTTGGATGGACAGCTCCTACTTTCCTCGAAGACCATCGCAATGGACCCACTAGCACTTCCGACACGCAAGACGAGAGGGTTGCCGTGAACGCAGGTGGATCAGGGATGGCTGTTTGGCGTGACTTCGATGGTTTCCGTTGGAACGCATATGCTAATCACATCGTCCTTCCCGACCTGACACCTCCGAGCTGGTCATGGACGAGCCCGACAAATGGCCTCGAAACCACCATACCTGTCGTAACCGTCGCGGGGACCGTTGAGGCGAATGTCAAGCTAGTTGTCAATGGCATCTATGTAGATACGTCGTCTGGAACGTTCTCCGCGAACATCGCCCTCCAGGTGGGAGATAACCCCATCACTGTCACGGCAACTGATGCTGCAGGCAACTCTGCAACCGATATCCGGACCGTCAAGTACAAGGATCCGATACCTACTCTGCAGGCCCAGGTTGCGCAGATCGCGTCAGATCTCGCCACCGTCTGGGACCAGGCGAATGCCACGCAGACTGGCTTGACTGCTCTAGGAACCGAAGTGAGTACCTTGGGAAGTGAGCTGACTGCCCTACAAACCCAGGTGAGTGCCTTGGGAAGTGAGCTGACTGCCCTACAAGCCCAGGTGAGTGCCCTGAGGACTCAGCTGACCACTGCGTACGCAGGGCTGAACTCAAGTCAGACACAGGTCACCGCAGCATTGAGTGACATCAGCGCGCTGGAGACTCAGTTGGATGCCTTGCAGACCCAGTTGGGCGCGACCAGGACCACCTTGAACACGACCCAGACGGACCTGACCGCTGTTCAGGATGATGTGGACGGCAAGGCGACATCCTCCTCACCGATGATGTGGGCCATCATAGCCATTATAGTCTCGGTGATCGCGGCAGTCGGGCTGAACATGTTCTTGGGGAAGAAGAAGCCCTGAGGTAGCAGCAGTCACAGAGCAATCCGGAGGGGCGCTTCCCCTCCAAAACCTTTCTTTCTTTTCGTTTTCCTCTTTTGTCGCAAAGCGGTCCGTCCGCGTTCACTCTACACGGAAGAAGCGCATATCCATTTTCACGAGAGGCCGTTTTGGAGAGGCCTTTGACGTGAGAAGACGCTAGGACGCTCCCCTCCTGGAAAGATGTCAGACCGAAGCGGCGGGCTTACCGAAACGACAGCATCCGGGGGACAATGACCGATCGGATGAACCGACCCGACCGATCACTCGACGGCCCATCTTGTGGTGGAGGACTCGGTGGGTTGCATGTCCGCCCGCCCCGGGGTGCCAATCCAGGAATATCCTGCGGAGGAATAATGACCATGATACCCACTACAGTGGATGGCACAGATAGCCACAGATGACTTTGGTGAGAGAACCCACATGAAGAAGATCCTCACAGGCGCGGGGCTGATGATTCTAGGATTCGTGACCTGGGTAGGATGCGCGTACATCCAGCCCGGACTGTTCGGCATCTCCCTGGCTCAGGCGATCGGCCTATTGATACTCGTCTTCCTGGGAGGGTTCGTGCTCGTCCTCGTAGGAACTGGATTGATTCTTGTCAGGCTCGATCTCTGGGGATACTGATCGCAGCACGACCCCTTGCAAACACATGACTCTGAGGTGCGTCGTCATCAGGGGGCAATGAGAACAACACATGGGAAAAAGTCTATGGCATTGCCAACACGCCTCGCCGTACTCAGGATATTCCCGAGCCTTCCCCCAACGAAATCTGTTGAAGTACCTGGTTCCGAATGGTTCTCCTCTAGATATAATGGTTGTATGAGGCGATGCGGCATTGCGTAGATTTTTGCCACCAGATTGGCTATTTGGATTGCATTGTAGTGACAAGAATAATCCATACTGCAATTATGCAAGAGCAGGAAGTCCTCGAATTGAGCGTCAGTAAACGAGTTCCCCGCTCACGAAGGCCGCTGTCCTTTCGTCCTCAGGCGCCTCGAAGAATCTCTTCTTGTCAGCGACCTCGACGACCTCCCCCTCCCACATCAGAGCTATGCGATGACACATGCGCCTTGCCTGGAAGAGGTTGTGTGTGACGACCATGACAGTTCTTTCCTTGTTCTCGGATGCGTAGTTGCGGATCATATCCTCCAACAACGCGACATTGGCCGGGTCGAGATTTGCCGTGAATTCATCCAGAAGGAGCAAGACTGGATCGAATATCGTTGACCTGGCAAAGCAGAGTCGTTGCATCTCCCCGCCTGACAGTGTCCGTGCGTTCTTTTTCCTTCTCTCCTCCAGACCCAGACGCTTGAGCTCCCGATCGACCTTCTTCTGGGTTTCCTCCTCACTCCAGCCTCTTATCCTCAGTGCATAAGCAAGGTTGTTTTCGACGCTCCGGTTTAGCACCATCGGCTTCTGGAGAACCATGCCTATGCGACGCCTGGTATGGAAAGCCTCCTTCGAGTCCGAGTGGACGGTCTCACCGCTGATCTCCACGTCGCCTGAATCAGGCGCCTCGAGGAGGTCGACTATCCGCAGAAGCGTGCTCTTCCCTGAACCGCTCGGCCCGAGCAGCCCGAACACCTCGCCCTTCGAAGCCGTCAGCGAGACCGATTTCAAGGCAGTCACGTCCTTGTATCGTTTGGTTATGTTCTTGAGCACGACCGCGTCACTCATAGCAGCTCCTTCTCCTGCAGAAGCCTGAGGAAGAAGAACACTGCCATCGCAACGGCGATGAGGACTAATCCAAGGCCTAGGGCGTAGTCGAAATGCCCCTGCCTGGTCTCGAGCATGATGACGGTAGTCAGAACCCTCGTCTCACCTTTGATGTTGCCGCCGACCATGTAAGCTGCGCCAACTTCCGCAATGCATCTGCCGAAGCCTATCATAGCAGCCATGACGAGCCCAACCCACGCTTCCCTCATCACGGTCAGGACCGACTGGCGGGGGGTCGTCCCCAATGATTTCACCGTCTCCTTGACGGACCTGTCCACTTCGGCGACGGATGCTATCGTTATGCCAGTGGTAAGAGGAATGACCAGCAGGGTCTCCGCGAGAATCATTGCGGTCGGCGTGAAGAGTATCCCGAACGAGCCGAGCGGCCCCGCTCTGGAGAAGAGATAATATATCGCCAGTCCGGAAACCACCGGCGGGAAGCCGTACATGGTGTAGGTGATGGTCTTCAGCAGGCCCTTCCCGCCGAACTCCTTTAGCCCGATTAGCGCTCCGAGAGGTATGCCTATGGCTGAACCTAAGATCGTGGCGCAGCCGGACACGTATAGCGATAGCAGGGTTACCTGGATCACATCGTAGCTGACCTCAAGCGCCATCCATCGCCCTGCCTAGTGGCGCGTCCACCCGCGTGTCCTTTGCCATCAACATCGCCTCGGGCACTTCGCCTGTCCCCGCAGTCACATCCTCGAATAACCTTGTGTCAACGAACCCTGCGATTGCTGTCGTGGAAGTGTAGCCCGGAGCGTTTGGAGTGAACAGCTGGTGACCATACTTGACGTAGCTCTTGACCACGTCCTGACCGGCTTTCGAGCTTATCCAGTCCAAGAAATCCTTCGCAAGCGTCTTGTTTATGTGAGGCCACATGGTCGAGTTGACCAAAATCACACTATACTGGTTCTTGAGTGCGGAGTCGCCTTGCTTCGTGATGTTCAGGTGCGGTATGAGGGCTACATCCACACGCGAATAGTATGTCGCATCATCCGAAAGTGTGTAGGCGTTCAGGTCCTCGCACATGTCAAGCACAGCTCCCATGCCTTGGCCCGCCTGCTTGTACCAGCTGGTGTCGAATGCGACAACTGTTGTGTTGTTGTATCCGATGGAGCTCCAGATGCCGAGTTCCTTCGTGTACGTTCCTGAGGCGTCCGCGCGGGAGACGAAAGTCGCGTGACCCGCCGTCCCGTTGTCGTGGATCCTCTGGAAAGCGTCTTTCGCGCTGGTCGCGTTCCTAGTGCCGGCGGGATCGCTGTCAGGACCGACGATCACGAACCAGTTGTACATGATCTGTGTTCTGTTGGTCCCGTATCCGCCAGCCACGAACGCCTGCTCAGCGGCCGGAGAATGGACCATAAGTACATCCACATCTCCTCTCTTGCCCATCTCCAATGCCTGTCCAGACCCAACGGCAATGACATCGACCTTGCAGTTGTATTTGCTCTCGAATGTCGGTAGTATGTAGTCTAGTAGTCCGGAATCCTGAGTGCTCGTCGTTGTGGCCATTCGGAGCTTCTTGGGTTCCTCTTTCATCAACACAAACACCGCGGCGGTTGACACCAAGAGTATCGCCACTACTGCCACCGCAATCAACATCAACTGGCTCTGCCTCATTTTACCCCCCGATATGCTTACTCGAGCATAATGGCAGAGCGGTATTTAACGCTTGTCGATTCCGGGGAAGGCGATCCCAATCGTCAGAACAGCGCTCGTATGCACACTTCTTTTATAGTCGCCGCTCTATCAGAACAACGCTAGGCTTGACCGGGACGTTCGGCGTGTCCTTGTACACCAAAACCGTCGTTAGTGGGGGTGACAGCTGGGGACGTCGCAACCGAACCGGCGCCGGTCCAGATTCCAACTGTGAGGCTCTGTCCGATGGGGTTGAAGGTGGCTCTGTGATCCAGCTGGAGGGCGGGGTTGCTTGCCTTGATTGCGGAGATCGGGTCAGACCCTGACGGGAGCAGCCTTACCGCGAACTCTCAACGCTCACCGGGAAGCGGGGCCGAGAAGGTTTCTGGGTAGCCGACGCAGGAGAGGCCGGCAACCTCAGTGGCCTAGCACTTCTAATCATTCTTGCCGACCATCACTTCGGTCGACTTTATGATTGCTACGACCGCATCGCCCTTCTTCAATTTCAGATCTTCCACTGCCTCCTTCGTTATGAAGGCGGTTATCTCGCACGGGGTGCCGGTCTTCAGCTTGACAACCGCGCCGACGGCGCCCTTCTCTACGCTCGTGATTGTCCCAGCGAACTGATTTCTTGCACTTGTCTTCATCGGAATCTACCGAAGCTGTATCGAGACCGCACTCCATAAATCATCCACCTAACTCTGTGAAACTGTGAGGGATCGGGGATTTGGAAAAAGACGAGAGAGTCGAGCACGGTGGGGGCCGCAGCGTGACAGTCCCCTTTTACTAGCTCAACCTACCCCAGCGTTTAGGCGCCCTCTGGGATTGGTTGCCAACCGCTGTGTTGCCGTGTTTCTCGCTCTCGACCATCTATAGCGAAAGCGCGTTCATAACTTTTGCGGAGAGGCGCATCCTAGAGTGTCCTTGTCAAAGTCGAAAAGTACTTGTCTCTGGCCGTCAAGCTCGACCTCGAAGACCGCGCCCTTCGACACGGTCCCGCACACCTCAGCCGTAATGTCCGATCTGGAGAACTCATCAATCACCATCTTCGTGCGCGCCTCCCTGCAGGTCACCACGAATCCGCACCCTTGATAGGCCGTGAGCCATTGAAGGAGGTCGACGCCTTTCGGCTTCGGTATCTTCGAGACATCCACTATGCCGCCTTTCCCGCTCGCTTCCAGAAGCATGCCCAGGGTGCCGAGTGCCCCTGGGTTGCTGATATCCTTCCCTGCTGTGAGGTAAGGGGCGATTTTGTTCATCGTTCGAAGCTGTCTGCGTACGACCTCTTTGCTCTTCTTCGACGTGGTGTCCCAGGAATATGGGACCCCTTCGGTGAACTGGCCATCGAGGTCCATCGCGAAGATGATTGGATCACTCTCGCCCGCGCCACTGCTGAGGACCAACCTGGATCGATCCGTCTTTCCAAGTATGGCAACATCGACCGCTGCGTAGGTCGTGTCAGGATGAAGGTGCCCGCCTACCATCGGCACTCCGAACTTGTCGCATGCGGCTCTCATGCCTTCGACGATCCTCGCCCTGACCTCGTCGTGAGAGCAAGAGAGGACGTTGACCATAGCTATCGACTTGCCACCCATCGCGGCGATGTCATTCACATTCACGAGCACCGCGCAGTAGCCTGCCCAGAAGGGATTCCTGTTCACCAGATCCTGAAGGATCCCGTCGGCAGCCATTAGGAGGAGCTCACGGCCGCACTTTATGACAGCGGCGTCCTCACCGTATGCCGCCAGCACATCTTCGCTCTGGATAGGGATGAGCCTGGCGGCGACATTCGTGATCGGGCTCTTTCTGACCACGCCTCTGTATGCCCTAATGTCCCTTACGAGTTCCTCCAGCTTCATCGTGACCACATCTGAGTGCGATGAATAAATATCTGTCCCTTCAGAGCCTAAGCTGAGTCGTCTCCTTCAGGTAGGCTCTCGCGTTGAACCTCTCCACGACGACGTCCGCCAATACCTGCACGAACTCGCGTTCGAAGTCCTTCGCGACGATGATAGGTATGTCGCTGTTCGGTATCTTGTAGCCCATGCGCGAGAGGATTGACTTCGCCTCGGAGCGCTCTTCAGAGGTCGCCTTTCTACCCTCGACGATGCCTTCCACGCCACATCTTCTCACTTCAACATCAAAGACCGCCCGTTTGAACAACCTCTGAAGACAGAAAGCGGCGAGAGTCGCTCGTTCGTCGGGTGTCCTGGCGATCGATGCACAGCTATCTCCGATTAGCTCGTACAAGTTCCTGTCTCTGGACGCAGAAAGCGAGAACACCTTGGATGGCTTGATGTCCTTCTCCTTCAGCACGCTCATGTCTGCGAACGCCTTCAGATAGCCAGTCAGTTCAAGTCTGTGGAGTCTGACTCCTCTCGAGGCCAGCTCTCTGCACAGGCCGCTGATGGACATCGGATCCTTCTTGAGTATCTCGAGCACGAGCTCCTTCATATCCTTCTGTGGCGAGAACATTGCATCTGAATTGGTAACAGACTCGATAAATAAAAACTATGCGTAGCCAGCCGACGGTTCCTTTCGGTCAATTACGGAGGATTGACGCTCGGCATGGTCGATTTCTCGAAGGCTCGGACGATATCAAGCCTAGCGGTGACGGAAAAGCCTCTATGATGAAATGTCCCTAGTCGACAACTCGATGCAGGTTATCTTCTTCTCAACTCTCCCGATCTTCACGGATTCCCTGGGGCTTTCGGACATACCTCTATTCGCGGTTTTCCCGCACTATGGTACTTCGTCCCTTTGTCATGGATTTGCCCCAATCCATAGGACGCACTCGAAGTGCACTCTTTTCCCGGGGTCGGATCCGTGACTAAGAGATCGTATGGTCTTTCGACTATTCGTATGCTGCGGATCCCGAGGGACGATTTCATCATAACATCCATAGGGGAGGAAAGGCGATTGGGGCCTTGAGGACATGGCGTTGTCGAAACGAGCGCTATACGCTGTCGTTGCAGTGTTGGTCGTGGCTATTGTACTCGTCAGCATCTCTGTCGCATATGTCTATGAGAGCCCGGAATACTCGTGGGATTCTTCTATCAGAGATCACGACGGAGATGGGGCGCCTGACAGATCGGACCCTCTCCCCTCTGACCCTACCATATGGACCTATGGCACAATAAGAGTCAATCTGACCATTCACAACAATTACAGCATCGCAGTTCGGTTTATAGTGAACTTGTGCATGATTCACAACGATACCAACGACCCCGTGTCTAATTATACTTGGATCACATGGATTCGAGGAAATGATATGGCCCAAAGAACAATCGATGTCCGCTGGCTTATGGGCCAGAACCGCACTGAATGGATGTTCTATGTAGTTGGAACCCCTGACGGGTCGTACTACGGAACAGTCTTGATGAAGACCACTTCTATCATGCATGACGGTCAGAACTTGACCCTCTCGGTCACATACCCTGACGATTTCCCTCCCTTGCCTGCCTGACGGGGGAAAAGGAAAGGGGTTTGAGCCGAATTGTCAATCCATTTTGATTGAACCGATTGGATAATTGTCTGGCTTTCCAGAGTGTTAGTCTGGATAGCATGATTCCTTTACGGCTCAGAATGCCGGCCCGACCAGCTGCCAGACTATCAGGCTCAGCACCAAAAGAGCGATGCCTATCGTAATGCTCCCCACCAATCTGTCCTTTTGATCCTTGGTGTACGTTCTGCCAGTCTTGTCGAGGAGATAGTCGAGCCCGTCTCTGAAAAGGTACCCACCGTCCAGGGGCACTGCGGGAAGCACGTTCGTCAGGCCCACCATTAGGTTCAACCAGAAGATCCAGTAGAAGGAGTTGGTCAACAGCCAGAACACTGAGTCGGGCATCCAAGCGAGTCCTCCGCCGGGATGGTATAGATCCGTGACCGGTGATCTGAGCGGCGCGAGGTCGAGGAACGGAAGTGCAATCAGCCTCAGCCATGATCTCGAGAAATCGTCTATGTTCTTGTCGCCTTTGAAGGGGTTCGAAAGCACCCCTGAGTAGTAGGTCATGTTCTCGCTCTGGATGCCCAGATCGAGGAATCCTCCACCGAGATAGCCCATGCCCCGATAGGCCTCTTTGTTGTTGCTGGAATCGTACTTGTCGTAGTAGGCCCACTTGTCCGAGGTGGTGATGCTACTTATGCTCGTGTTCTCAACGAATGCCCCGGCAGAGTCGCTGTAGCTCATGACGGAGATGCTGACCGTCTGACCTGCGTGGGTGAGTGCCATGATATCCGAGAGACCTTTCGTGTTGCTCACATTCGAGTTGTTCAATGAGACCAGAACCATCCCTGTCACGAGGCCAGCCTTATCAGCCGCGAAATCCTTTGCTATGTATGCGACAACAACCCCATCAGTCACGTTGATTCGTGTCAGCTCGTTCTTGAGGTAGTACTCAACCACAACAGGGGAACCGGGGCTTGAGGCAATACGGTTCTCCATATCCATCGAATTCTTGATTGGCACGCCGCCGACGGAGACTATGACGCTGGAAGGTGAGATTCCCGCTTTCTGGACGGGCGATCCGTCTACGACCCCGACCGCCAATGAGCCATCACGGGCTGGTTCGACGGAGGACATCATCACGCCAGAGAAGAGCGCCAACACGAAAAGCGACAGAACGATGTTGCTCGCAGGTCCTACCGCGAACACTTTCGATCTCCGGCTGCGCGTGGTGTTCTGGAGCTCTTTCTCGTCCGGCTCAACAAACGCTCCCATCGGGAAGACGAGGAAGAGCAGCCCGAGAGACTGGACCCGCATCTTGCCGACTCTGGTCAAGACGCCGTGGCTCATCTCATGAACCACTATTGCGATCACTAATGCAAGAATGCCGTACCCGAGAGGGATCACGGGATTGATGCCCGGGATGCCGAGGATGAGCTCCGGAGACGGAGCTTTCTTGACCTGCGGAACGATGGTGGCTTCCCAGAGCAAGAGCGTCATGATCAGGATCATCGAGCCCGCGCATATCCAAAGTGACGCCTGACCGTAGGCGTTCCAGAATCTGCTCCTCAAAGCGATGCGATCTATGAGATCCTTGCCTCTTCGCGTCCTCCACATTATGAAGGGACCCATGAGGCTCATGCTGTGCCTCTCCAACCATTTGGTCTGCTTCAACAAGTAGACAAGAACCAGCCAGGCCAACAACACGACCAGAGCAATCAAATAGCCGTTCATCTGGGAAACCTGCGCTCAGCCCATAATGGTTCGGATATTAATGGGTTTCATCGTGCCCATCAGGGTGTCCAGAGGTGTTGTCGGGCTCTGGGGTCTTGTGCCTTGCCCATTCCTCGTCCGAGACCTGATCGTAGACTCCGGCCGCTTCGTCCTTTTCGACGACATCCTCTTCGTCCATCTTCGCCAGCCTTATGATCTGGTCCTTCTTGAGTATCCAGTAGTGGATCCGCCAGAGCTTGCCCTTCTTGAGCAGGACCTCTTCTTGCGTGGTTGTCAGGAGGCCTTCTTCCTCAAGCATGTAAAAGACATCCCTGTCTTCTGAGGTGAGCCTGTTGTCAATCACCTCATCGGTGTATCCGAAGAAGCTCATGACGTAGTCGGCAAGGGTCTTGATCTCAGCATCGGACATGCCCTTCCTTCCGACAGTTTTCTTCAGAGCGCTCTCAACCTGTTGCATCGTGACAACAGTCATCCCAATCCCGGCACTGGAACTGTATCCACAGCTAAAAACATGTCGAAGATGCGCACAATCAGAGGCTGCCCAAAGCGTCGCTAGCTGGAAGCACCTCGACCCCCTCGCGTGCCAATTCCCCTAGAATCGTTTTCGCCCACCGCAGTTTGCGTTTCTTGATCTCACGGTCCTTCCCAGTCTTGTCTGATGGGTTCTCGAAGTCGAATCCCGCAAGATGGATCCTCCTGGCGCCAAGTTCGGCGCATATGCAAGCGGCGCGATCCCCGTCGGTGAATCCGCCGAAGTTGTAGATGCCAGCTGGAGGAACGCACTGACAAGTGCCAACAACGGGACCTTTGAAGTCCATGATATATCGTTCGATCGCGTCTCGATTGTCGCCGTGCGCGTGGACAAAGACGACCGTGCCTTCCTTGTTGAGCTCGACCTGGTCCTCGACGATGCCATCGAGATCGCTAACGATCATGTTCGGACGAATCTCGGCTTCCGCGAGGACGGTCGTCGCGCTGTCCGCCGCGACGACGTATCCTTCTATGGTGAGGGCCGAAAGCTCTTCTGCCAACCCCGGGCTTCCGCCGCACACGAGAACAGATTCGGGGAACTTCGTCCTGACAACCTTCAGGCACTCTGTTCCATTGTCACGAAGCATCGACCCGAGCAGCTGCGCGCATCTGAGGTCTTTCTCGGGGTCGAATCCGAAATCATCGCAGATCCGCTTGTACATGGGCAGCCATGTCGCAAGCTTCAGGGGGTCATACCCCCTGAGCGGCACCTGGAGGCTGCGCGGCCTCGCTCCTGAGCGAGGCGTTCAAGACGGAGCTGAAAATGGCTATCAGTATCCCCGTGATCATCTCCGCGAAGATTATCGTCCTGTCAGGGTCTCCATAGGACACGAAGAATTCCATAGCGTCTACCGCTCCCTGAATGATGAATCCGGTGGCAAGCACTGAGACCATCATGACGATGAATGACCACTTGATCTTCCCGGTCTGAAGGAAGGCTGTGACTGACTTGCCAGTCTCGTACGCGAAGACGCCGAATACTATGAACCACACAGAGCCTGAGACGAACAAGAGTATGGATATTGCGAGGCTGCGCTGAGTGGCAAGCAATCCTTCGCGGTAGACTGTAGACATGTCATAGCCGATTAGCATCCCCACGACCACCAAGACGAGCGACACTATGGCGAAGGGGATCGTGAGGCTGCCCTGACGAACCGCTTTCCTCGTGCGCATGATGCGTTGCTGTATCTTGCTAGCCCAGTGATAGGCCCACCCTATCAGGTAGAGCCCGAGAACGAGACCGATGACCGCAAGTGCGATTCCAGCCGGGATCCTGATTATGTTCGCAATAGTGAGCAGCGTGAAAAGGCTCCATGTGAGCAGCATGATTGAGAGCGGAACTATCCAGCGCCGCCTCATCTTCTCGTCCCTGAGCGTCTTCACAATCATGTTGTACGTGCCTTCTATGCTCTGGCTCTGCTTGACGTACACGCGCCTGACGGAGTCAATCTTCACTCGGGAGGCTATGACAGGATAGATTGACTCGTCCTCGGCGCCGTCGCTGACGAGGATAGCCCTGTCTGGCTTCACAACCTCTAGAACGTTCTCCAGCTGGCTTGTGAGTATCATGTCCGATTGAAAGCCGACATGCGAATCGCCCGAGATCGTCGCAATCTCTGCATCCATACCTCTCTTGACGAGGTCGTCGTAGAGCTGGATGCCGGACAGGATCGTGTTCGTATCGACGTCTTCAGGATCAGCCAGGCCAAGCGACACACTGGCTTTCAGATTCTCATCTCGTCCGATGACTGGCCCGTTTATCCCCGCCTTGGTTCCAATATCATCGTCCCTGTCGACGCACAGAACTAGAGTCTTCATTCTCAGGCTTGGTAATGCTGTCCGGATGTATTTGAGCATCGCTACTATCGTACTGACTGGTCCTTCCTGCTCAATCAACAACGCTTATATAATGACCCGAGAATTATCCATTCGATGCCAAAAAAAATGGACGAAGCCGAAGTCAAGAAGGAATGCCCTAGTTGCGGGCTCGGCGTCGTCCTTGATGCGCGCATCTGCGAGTTCTGCGGGTGGGACTTCGAAGAGGAGGACGAATGGATCCTGCAGATAGAGAAGCTTGAGCGGGACCTGATGCTGGAAAAGCAGAAGTTCGAACCGGGCTCAGTCGATCAGAAGATCGAATCGACTCTTCACTCCCCCACGCTTGAGAGGGTGGAGACGAAGAAGGGAGCGGCGAAGGTGGAGAGACCTGAACCGACGATGGCGGCGCCTGCTGTCGCGTCGGGTCCGACCAGAGAGGCGAGGCCATCTGAGGTGAAACCTCAGACCGTCGCTGCGAGCGAGGTAACAGTCCAACCGCTTGAGAGGAAAGTGCGTACTGTCAAGGGGAGTTCGGCAGTGACCGTTGGTCCGACCGTCCACGCGGCACCCTCCCCGAAGGTTAGACGCGTCAGGTCCGTCAAATCCGCGCCTTCTGCGGTGGCAGAACCCCTTCCGAATGAACCCACCAAAGAGCAGACGAAGAAGGCTCGAGTGGTCAGAAAAGTCAAGCAGTGATCATGCTGCGACCGCACTGACCGTGCTCTTCCAGACCGTTTGTGTTAAGTATGCCGTGGCGGATTACTTTCCTCCTTCGAGGGGACAAGTTGCGCATACGATGGCACGGGCACTCGTGTTTTGAGATCGGGGGAAGCGTCATAGTGGTCACAGACCCACACGACGGGAAATCCTTGGGGATATCGCCGCCGCAAGTGAAGGCAGACCTTGTTCTCGTGTCCCACGACCATTTCGATCACAACTGTGTCCACCTGGTCAAGACGCCCGATTCCAGCGTCATTACGAAACCCGTGATGACGGTCGAACGCGGCGTGCGCGTAGAAGGCATGACTGCCGATCACGATGATGATGGGGGAGCGAAGAGGGGCAAAATCATCATCTTTAAGTTCGAGATGGACGGCACCTCGTTCTGTCACCTTGGGGATTTGGGTCACAAACTGGACGAGTCCCAGGTGGACAGCATTGCGCCTGTGGATTTCCTTTTCGTGCCGGTGGGAGATGTCTTCACCATCGGGCCTCAGATCGGCAAGCTGGTGGCTGACAGTGTTGCGCCCAAAGTCGTGGTGCCGATGCACTACAGAGTTCCGGGGCTCGGCCTGTCGATACAGCCAGTACAGAACTTCACGAAGTTGTTCGACCCGCGCCAGATCGTCAAGGTCGGTAACGAGGTGGAGTTCACCAGAGACGATCTGCCCGAGTCTGGGACTGAGGTCTGGGTATTCTCTCCGTGATACGTGCTCAATACAGCACGAGCCCGTCCTCGAGTCTTCCGAGTTCTATCGGGGTCGACCTAGTCCCCACATACGCACCTTTGCTGTTGGCGACCGCGCATGCGCCGAGATAAGGAGTGCCGTAGTTCAGGGTCGCCACACCGGCGGGGACCTTGAAAAAAGATGATAGCTCTCGCAGCTCTTCCTCCGTCGTTCTCGGGTGGCAGACTACCCCCTTGTTCGTCGCGATGCATGCTGACCCGACTGTCTCGATCCCTGCTATCCTCCTTCTCTGGACTTCCACGCCGAGGACGTCGGCGACCAGTCTCGCAGTGTAGTTTGACGCAGCTGGGTGGATGACAGCCGCGTGGTCATTGGCGAGAATGTTGTTCCCCGCAGCGTTTAGCTTCTCTTCCATCTTTGCGACTCTGAGTTCCTTTGGGAATTTCGAGATATCCCTCTTCTCTGCGAAGTTGGTCACAATCACACCGTTGGAGTTCATGGCGACGAGCGAACCGACAATGGTTGAGCCTGCGATGTTCGTCGATATGATGTCGACACCCAGAGTGTGAGCTACCCCTTTCGCAGCCTTGGGCTCCACGGTATCGGACAATACGGCGAATCGTTCGCTAGCGGCGCAGTATACCCCGACATAGGGATTGCCGTTTATGTCCCCCAACCTGAGCATCTATCTCCTACCCTGGAAAGTCATTCTTCTGGGAGGGAGACCTCAATCAAGCCGTCCTCGAACCTGATGGCCTTCACGCGCACCCTGCTCGGCGGATGCTCTATCCCCTTGGACCATATGAGCTCGTTGAGCCTGTAGTCCAGCCAGACCTCCTTCTTGTCCTTCTCCTCGTCCTCTTCGGAGGTCTTCTCCATCATGTGCCTTCGAACGTACTCCTTGATCTCCTTGATGGCCCTCGGCGCGCGCTTCGTCTTCGGGACCAGCTTCGTGACGCTTAGTGGAATTGTGAAGACCCTCTCCAACTCTTCGACCATGTTATGACCTCACACCTTCAGTTTCGTCCTTCTCCAGTGTCTTCGCTTGGGGTGCCTCAGGAAGGCCCTGTTCGTCCTCTGCATGACCCAGGCAGGAACCCTTCTGTTGCTCTTGGTCGCCGCCAGCAGTCTGAGCTTTCTCGCGTGTGGCTTGTGTTTGGCCATCCAGTCATCTCCTCTCGATCTTGATCTCGCGCTTCTTCGGCATGATCTTGCGCAGTATCTGCCGCAGGGTGAAGTCGTCTATCTGCTGCGTCAGCCTTCCCGACTGGACCAGCGTTATCAGCTGGTTCTCGACGGATTCGACGACATCGGGACGCGTCATGCGCAGGTTGGCCAGCCGCTCTCTCGCCTCTGGCGTCAGGAGCTGGCGCATGAGCGTCTGCTTCTGCGCGTCCATCTGCTTCGCCTGTTCCTGGGCGACAGACTCCTGCTGTGCTCTGAGCTGGAGATCCTGCATCTTCCTTTGCCTCAGGGCATCCAGCTCGTCCTCGTCAGCCATGTCCACTCACTCAGAGGTACTTCGTGAGTTCTGGGTTCTGAGCCGCCATCTCCTTCAGGATCTGTGTAGACATGCGGTCTATCATCTTCCTGGCCTTGGCGGTCACGACCCTCCCTCCGTCCTTCTGCTTCTGAACCAGCTGGCTCTTCTCCAGCTGCTGGACTGTCATGCGAGAGATCGAACGGGAGCCACGCACGGCTCTGTTTGGCTTGGAGCCTCTGTCAGCCTTGCCACCGAACATGGAGGCTAGGTGCGTCGTGCCAACTGGGCCCTCGACATATATCTTCCTGAGAACGGCTGCGGTCCTGACGTGCCACCAGTCATTGCTGACTGGGCTCTTCTCCCTGTGCCTTCCGGTCTTGACGAATGCTGCCCATTCGGGCGGTGCGATCGTCTCAACCTTCTTCAGCTCCTCCGCTAGCTTCGGTATTAGCTTTTCAGCGGGCACATCAAACGCAGTAGCCATCGAGACTCCTCAGTGAAATGCTATTTTCCAGTCGGCTGGAATACTGCCGCCAATGGCGGCAAATCGCGGATAAGTTGGTACTCATATTTAAATGCTTGTTGGCTAGAGAATATGCCAAAGCAGGCATCCAGGTGCTCGCCGGCAAGTGCTTTTCGACTCGGAGCGGGCAAGGGTTTTTGATTGGCGACCACTTTGCAGAGGCAATGAACACTGTTGTAGGCATCACCGGAGCCTCAGGAATCGTCTACGGCGTACGGCTTCTGGAGAAGCTACCTCAGAAGAAGACCGTGATAGTATCGGAGGATGCGCAGAAGATAGCCAGGCTCGAACTTGGAATCTCGAGAAAGGACATCCATGAGCTGGCAGACTTCCACTACGCCAACGACGACATGTACTCGCCACTCGCTTCTGGTTCCGTCAGATTCGATTCGTTCGTCATAGCACCCTGCAGCACCTCCACGATGTCGAAAATCGCTGCCGGGATCGCAGACAACCTCATTACCAGAATCGCTTCGGTCGCGCTCAAGGAGCGCAGGAAACTGGTCCTTCTGCTGAGGGAGACACCTCTGTCCACGATCCATCTGTCGAACATGGAGAGGCTGTCGCAGGCGGGAGCAATCATCATGCCAGCGAGCCCGGCATTCTACCCGCGGCCTCGCAGCGTGGACGAGATGGTGGATTTTGTCGTCGGCCGGATCTTGGACGAGCTCGGGATCGATAACGATCTCTACGCCAGATGGAAGGGCGTGACACCCTCTACTCGTAGTCGTGGATCTCGTCGAACTCGTCGCTGATGATTTTGAACTGCGCCTCCGACGTCTTCTTCTTGTCGAGGCTCAGTACGATTGTAGAGCCGTGGATAGCCGCCAGGTCGTTCAGCCTCTTGATGAATGCAAGGACCTTGTCGAACCCGTTCAGCTCTGTCAGAGTATCGATGCCTTCGATCAGAATGCCCGCCTCCTTCGATGTCATCAGGAATGTCGACGCAATCTCCATCGGGTCGCCGTCCAGGTCCGTCGGGTTGATGTTGTCGATGTCCGTCGAGCTGTCGGAGAACCATTTGACAGACACATCCCTCAGGTCGTACTCGGCCCTGATCTTCCCTGGGAACTGGACCGTCAAGCACATGGCGGGCCTTCCAGACAGTCCTATTGCGCGGATCATCATGAAGGCGTTCCGCGGATCCTCGTCCACCACAAGGTAGTTCCTTCCCGCCTTGATCTCCTCCTGGAACGCGCCGCACTTCGTACACTGGACCGAATACGAATCCTCGGTGCCGGAGTACATAAATGTCTCGCCGCAGGCTTTGCATCTTATCGACCTGGACCGCTGGGGGAACAAGGGTTCTCCGCAGCTGGGGCAGGTCTGTGCCTTCTCGGCGCAGTTGACGTGCATAGCAGCGTCGCATGTGCACTGGAACATGTCCAGTCCAGCCTCGATGGGCATGTAGCAGACCTTGCAGAGTATCTCACCCTCTCCCTCTTCTTTCTCGACGAGAGCCTGTTTGACCTCCACGACGGATTCGTCAGGGATAGATAGTGCGGCTTTGTTGTACATGCTTCTCGCGAACAGGTGTTCTGCTATGACTGCAAAGGGGACCAATAAGTACAGATATGCAGCGTATACAACGGCGTTTCGAGACGCGAAAGACAACATGTACGGCACGAAGTACAGCACAGCCAAGACCGCCACCAACACGATCGCGAATATCCTGACGGACTTGAGCGGCCTCGCGTTCTTCCTGAACTTCTTGGGGTGAAGCTTCTCGAACTTGTCGAAGTTGCTCCCAGGCATCCCGAGTATCATCAGACACCCGAGGAACAGCACAACGAAGGATATCTGCTGGTTCTCCTTGACCGAGAACGCCTCGTAGGACATCGTGTCCTGAGCGGGGATGCTTGGTCCGACACTGCCACTGAAGGAGTACCACAGCACCTCACCGAACGGGTTCCTGATAGCGCTGACACGGCCTTGGCTCAAGTCCGGGTTCGTTAGGCTTCCGAGCATGATTGTCGTGACGCGCTGCTTGACCACCAAAGCCCCGTCGTATGAATAGCCAGTGGCATCCGCAATCGCCACCGCAAACACGTCGTAGGCTCCCTGAGCGGTCTCGATCACCTTCGATTCCATCCTGCCAGAACCATCGAAATCGACCTTGAGGACTATCGGCAATGTGGCTTTCCATTCCGAATTCACGAGGCCGCTCGAGTGGTCTGCGATGAAGGCGTTCGTTCTTCCGGTGAAGTTAGTCGTCGACTTGATGGCCATGCCCCAGTAAATCTTGCCCACAAGAGCGTTTGAGAACGCGTTGAGGAGCGCCCCGGTCTCGTTTGCGCCCAGCCACATATCTCCGTTCGCATCGAACTTGTTGAAAACAGCCGTCCTGAGCGCAACCGCGGGGTCCCCTGCGAAAGTCAACTCGACGCTGCCCGAGCCGTCAACAGATGTCAGGCCGGACAAGAGCATTTTGCACTCAACCTTCATCACGTTACTCGGATCTGGCTGAGATGAAGCGCGTGGTGCGACCACCGTCGTCATGAGCACTACTGATATGAGAGCTGCCAAAAGGGCCGACTTGAACCGCATGGTACCGACCGATGATATCTAGTCAGCCGTGTCTTAATGATTTCGCGCCTTTTCGTCCCGTCTGACCCGCTGGAGCCTCCCTGGGGCGTACCAATTCCACTTTTGGAGGAGCAGCATGATTGCGGGCACGAGGTATATCCTGAGGATCATGGCGTCAAGTAGGATGGCAAAGGCGAGGCCGAACCCGAACTCCCTGAGCAGGATCGTCTGGGACAGCATCATGGACCCGAATGCACCTGCCATCACGAGCCCGCACGCGGTTATGATCCCTCCAGTGCGCTCCACGGCAGCCGCAATTGCCTTCTCGTCCGTCTTGCCCTTCAGCACTTCCTCTCTTATTCGGGTCGTGAGGAATATGTCGTAGTCCATACCGAGACCCATGGCGACAACGAACAGTATGAGAGGCATCATCCACAATACGGGGCTGCCAAACCCGAACTGGAAGATGAGCATCGTCATCGCGATGGTCCAAGTCACGTTCAACAGAACCGTCATTATGAGTCTCAGCGGGATCAGAAGCGACCCCAAGACAAGCAGAAGGACCACATAGATTCCGATAAGTACGACGACCCTCATCGTAAGGAAGTCTTGAGAGACAGTGCCGGAGACGTCGAACATAGCGGCCGTCGACCCGCCGACCAGTACGATCGCGTTCACACCGAAGATGCTGCTCGCATCCTGCCGATCAATAGCTCTGATTGTGTCGATTGTTTGGATCGATTTCGTCGTGAAGGGCTCATCCTGCAACACGACCGTGATCATTACCGTCCTGTTGTCAGTTCCTATGGAACTGGCCATGGCCATTTCGTAGGTCGCCCGCTCGACTCCAGGGAGCGAACCGAGATAGGAGTTATTCACCGGGCTTCCGAAGGGTCTCGTGGGTCCGGAAACACTCCTGATATTGCTCTGATTGCTCACGAGCGCAGAATACCGTTCCAGCTGCGCTGCAGCAGTGAGATTCAGGGTGCCGTTAGCCTCCAATATCGAATGATCGAAGCGAACCACGATGTATGTGGGAGTGATGGTGCCCTCCCCGAATCCTGCTCCGAGAGCGTTGATTCCCTGTTTGCTCTCGGCGTTGGGCAGACTCGCCATGAAATCATAGCTCGGCACTAGCGCGAAGTAGAAGTAGACTGCAGGAACCGATATGACGAGGGCCGCGAGAACGATTGCCTTCGAGTGCTTCAACGAGAACTTCACGCTCTTCCTGAAGTAGCCCCCGCCTCTCTCCTCCAGGGACTTTGCCCTTAACGTCGCCTTGGCCATCGAGTTCGGCCAGAACACCTTGTCCCCTATGAGCATCAGCAACGATGGAAGCATGGTGAGCGCGAACAGAAGTGTGATCCCGACTGCGGCAACAAGCGCCATGCCCATGGACCGCACCATGCTGTACTGGCTGATCATGAGCGCTCCGAATCCGATCATGACCGTCGCACCACTGGTCGCTATGCTCTCGCCTGCCCACATGAGGCTTGTCTTGACGGCCTCTTCTTTTTGTCTCCCGGCTACGCGCTCTTCCCTGTATCGGGACATTATGAAGATGCAGTAGTCAGTTCCGGCGCCAAGCATGACGACTAGAATGAGCATCGTTACGCTGTAGTGAATCTGCATGACGTAAGTGCCCAGGATGTAGATCACTGCGGTGGTGAGTAGGTAGGCTAATCCGATCGTCATCAGCGGTATCCATGGCGAGAGTACCGATCTGAAGAACAGGCCGACCAGAACGACGATGAGGATGACTGTGATGGGGTCCACTCTGCTTGTGTCGGTGGAGACTGCATCCATGGTGTCCACTTCGAGCGCCGCGTCGCCTGTGACATATGTCGAGTATCCAAGGACCAGTTGCTGCTCCTGCCGTATGAGGTCGCGAATCACCCTAACGTCGTTTTCGGCCTCATGCGATGAACCTCCGACCGACAGCGAGACTGCCATTAGCATCGTTGTGTTTGCCGCTCCTGAGGTGGGGTCAGTGTTCATGAACCGTGACACTAGAGCATCGGGCACACTGACTGGAAGGTGGTCGATCGTTTGGCTGAACACCGTCTCATGCGCTAACGCCACCACGTCTGCCGCAGCAGGGGTTGGACCAAGCTGCCAAACGTCGGAGGCGAATGTCAGGTCTGCCCCTATCTGGATGGACATGGCGCCAAGAACAAACGTTTCCAGCGCGAGTTCCTGCTGCTGCGGGCTCATGCCACGGTAGTACTGAACGTTGAATGTGTGCGCCACGTTCAAGGTGAAGATGCCCATCTCGCCAGAAACATTGCTGAAATACGAGTCCGCCGCTGCGACGATCAGGTTCTGCAGCTGCGCGGAGTCGTTCGTGTGAGTCGCATTCAGCCAAACCGGGTAGAAGGCTTGCTCCACGTAGCCAGTAACAAGCGCAACCATTGTATCGTTCATTCCTGAAGCGCTCAGCTGAGCTGTCAGTCCGCTGATCACTGCACTCTCGGCCTGCTGGTCCGTATAACCAAACATGAGCAGTTGAAGATGGGCATCGACTGCATCAAGTGGAACCTTGTAAACTATCTGAACTACCTGACTGGTCTGGTCGTTCAGTGCGTACATCCCGGGAGCGCTCTGCGCGACAACGCCCGCGATGTATGTCTCGAGAACACTGTAGACATAGTCGACGCTGATGACTCCCTGGATGCCGTTGTCATTCCGGATATTGTTGTAGAGACTCGTGGAGAAATTGCGGACATCAGGAGTTGTCACATCCGAGTTCTGGATGACTATGGTTATCGTGCTGTTCGCGATCTGGCCAGGGAAACTCTCATCAATCAGATTCTGCGCCTTGATGGCCTCTAATTTGTTCAAGTTCACTTCTGTCTCAGAGTAGATGACCACATCGTTTATCTTGAAAATCAGAGGAAAGGCGTAGAATAGTATGATGAGCCAGGCGATGATCACAAACTTGTAGTGTTTGATGATGAAATCGGCGAGCTTGCTGAACATAAACCAATCACCGGCGTCACTGAATGGGGGAGACCTGAGCGATGTAGCATCCCCGAAGATGCTCTCCCTCTATATTCCTTTCGATTTCACATTCTAACCGAGAGAGTCGTCATTCGAGGTACACAGCAGGGCGCCCCGGTTTCGCAAACCTCGCTTTTCCTTTGGGATCCGTTCTGGCCGGATCGTCGGCTGAAAACACCAACACCCGGTAGCCCAGCTCCTTCTCGAGGAAACTACTCGCCTTGGTCAGCACTGAGAGCTCATCGATCCTTGTGGTGAGGACTCGGCGTTCCTCAGGCGAAGTCTTGGAGAGTTCGGATACGAGTTCCTTCGCATAGGCCGGTATCTCCTTCTTCGATTCGGGCGCTTGTGCCTTGGCCATCGCGCTCTTGATGAGAGAGGGTATCTCAGGCCTGGAATTCGGATGCGCCAGTGCTTCCGCGAGCATGTCGTGCTTCCATTTCGGAGCAGCCATGATGAAAGCCTTCTCCGGCTTCATGTTGGTGACCTTGACGATCTCGGCGACATCGGCAATCAACCGCCCTATGAGGACCTCTTTAGCTTCCTCCGCCAAGGACGATTCTGTGACAGCTCCCGGTCGGAGCTGGGTCGTCGAAACGAATCTCTTCCTGCCGATCGATTCCCACATCTCCTCAGCGATATGTGGGGTCACTGGCGCCATGAGGGGTATCCAGGCATCCAGCGCGTTCATGATGACGCGCTTGTTCTTCCCGCCACGCCTGAGATACCACCTGATGTCCTGAGGGATCTCGAAATAGACATCGTTGGCGTATGATCTGACATCGTATTCTGCCATGTACTCGTGGAGTCTCGCGAGTCTGGCCTGCATCTTCGTCTCGAGCCAGGTGTCGACCTCAGAGGGAGCATCTGTCCCAACGGACGACAACTCCTGAACCAAGGACCATAGTCGCTCCAGGCGGTCGCGGTAGCTCTCGATCTTCTCGTCATCCCAAGCCACATCCACGTAGAGTGAGGCGATGTGCGCGTAGAACAGCCTCATGGCATCGACGCCGAACATCTCTGCAGCATCTAGGATCGGCTGCGCGCCACCCTTCGACTTCGAGATCTTGCCCCCCGTGGACGTGATGTACCAGTTGACAAGGATTCCACGCGGCCAGTGCTGAGGCCTGAGCACTGCCACATGGTTCATAAGGAACACCGGGAAGTGCACGGTCATGTGCTCCTTGCCGCCCAGGTTGATGTCAAGAGGATACCAGTACTCGAACTCCGACCTGATGGATTCGATGACTTCCTTTGCGAACCCAGTGCTGCGGACGACTGATGAGATCTCGCCCTTGCCTAGAAGCACGAAGTCGAAGAACTCCTCGTCCATCCGCTCGGCCTCGATCGCCCCCTCGTTCGCGTACTTGGATATTACATAGTATACAGGGTAGAGCGTGCTGTCGGCGATAGCTTCGACTACCCATTTCTGATCGAACGGGAATTTCGTGCCGAGCCAGTTGCCCATCCGCACACAGGCCCTCTCGCGGTACCATTCGAGAACGTTCTGGATGTTGTCGCTGTACTCTCTGGGAAGGATGTTCATCGTCAGTGCGTGTTCTTTCGACCTCTCCGTTAGCGCGGGGTTCGCGTAGTCGATGAACCATTGGTCAGGGATCTTCTTGATCAGGACCTTGTTGCCGCATCTGCACAGGACCTCTTCGGATAGGTCGTGGAACAGGTCCGCCTGACCCGCAGCGAGCATCTCCTCCCTCATGGCGTCCTTGGCGCGCTCGACCGGTTCGCCAGAGAACCTGCCACATGCATCGTTCATGACTCCCTTGTGGAACCCACTCTTGTAGACCTCCTTCGTCGCATAATCAAGCTTCGGGTCTGCAAGCGATTCGATGCCCATCTTCTGGGTGATCTCGACCGCGGGCAGCGGACCCCAGCCGGGTGTGTCTATGATCGGAATGGGGGCTGCCTCCTCGACCATCTCGTCTGTGATGTCGTGCTTCTTCCTGAGCTCTCTGTCCTTCTTCAACTCGACAAGACCAATCCAGTCGACTGGGGCATCAGACGGGACGCTCATCACAAGACCCGAGCCGACGTTGGGGTCGCAGAGTGTAGACGGGAATATCGGGATCATCTTGCCGGTGTACGGTGCCTTGCATCGCTTTCCCATCAACGAAGACCCGTTCGCAGAGCCCTTGATCTCCACTCTGTCCTTCTGGAGCTTCAGTTTCTCAGCCGCTGGCCGGCTCGTGATCCATATCTCATTGCCAACTCTGACATCGACGTACTCCACGTCAGGGTTCACCCAGAAGTTCGTCAGGCCGAACACCGTCTCTGGACGGAGTGTCGCGGCGACAAGCTTGCGGCCGTCCTCGAAGTCGAACTTCAGAAGCGTATACTCCAGGACGTCAGCGTTCCCGCCCTTGGAGATATCGGTTTCGGACGCGTCGACCGCCACGGGTCCGTGCTCGATGCATGCAGCTGCATAGTACGGCTTCTGAATCAGGAGTCCGACGTCCATCAGCTTCCGCATCTGCCACTCTATGAATCGGGAGTAGTCGGGGTAGATGGTGCACGTGAATCTCCGCCAATCTGACATGAACCCGAAGCGTTTCCAGTAGTCGTTGATGTAGACGCTGTTGAAGAACCTCACGACCTCCATCGGGTCCGACAGCGATCGTATCGTCTCATCCGTGCAACCGTTCGCTTTGAGCATATCGACGACGGACGCGTCCCTCCTTTCGACCCTCTTGGCGAAGCTGATAGCACCATTTCCGGTCGCATGGGTCCCCACAGGAAAGAGCACGGCGTGGCCGGTCATCATCTTGTAGCGAACGACGGCATCGGAGAACGTGTACCCACGCATATGCCCCACATGGAGATAGCCGGTCACTCCAGGGTAAGCGAATATCATGAAAAACTTCTTCTTGCCCGGCTGAGGAACGGACTCGTTCACCTTCGCGTCGTACCAGGCCTTTCGCCATTTCGCCTCGATCGAAGAGAAATCCAAAGACATCGTTCACAGCCAGTTGAGGAACTGTATACCTGTGGTCAATAAAAGGTTTCTCGGCGCGTGACCGAAGACGCAGAAGAGCGTCAGGGATGTCTCCGGCCGCTGGCAGCCGAAGTGAGTGCCCCCAGCGTAGCGACCACAATACCGGAGAGACTTATAGCGCTTCCTGAGATGGTAGCGAGTTCGGAGAGCCCGCCTGAGGGATTCCCGCTGATGGTCGCGGACCCGCCCTGCCCGCCGGTCCCGGTGCCATCCGATAGCGTCGTGACTGTCACCAGAAATCCCACAACGAACAACACGATTCCGAGGAAGACGATCGGGAGACGAATCTCGCCCGTACTGCTGTTCTTCGGTTTGCCAATCTTAGGATTGTTCGACGTACGATTCCCTTCTGATAACGATATCTAGTACCCTCCCTTGGATAAACCTTCCTGCTCCCCAGTGTTCATCGGTGGCTCATTGCTTTGGGCACACAATCCGGTCCTAGACTCCCGATTCGCAGGACATGCCAGTATGCCGAGTATGACATTTTCCGACGAAATGAGACATTTTGCATATTTATATATATCACCGGCGGACATATGTTACTTTTGCGTCAACAAATCGGGATGGGATGCACACATGTCCGACCCGTTGGAGAGCGAACGGATAACAATTCGGCTCGATGCCGACGATCTGACGATGATCGACGAGTTCATCTCAGACAGCAACGAGTTCTCCAACAGGTCGCAGCTGGCCCGTGCGGCCGTCCGCGCGTACATAGAGATGCGCGTGGGCGGCAGGGAAGGGACGAACGCAAAGCCGAACGAGATACTGGTTCAGATACCGTCACTGGTGCTTGACACGGTCAAGCAACTCGTGGCGGAGGGAGTATACACTTCCATATCTGAGGCAGTCGCTGATGCCGCGAGACACGAGTTCCTACACAAGGAGCATGTGGAGGTCTTGAAGAAGGACGCGAATCAGCAGGGAACCGGCTTCAAGATCGTCCCAGGAGCATGAGCACCGTTTGAGGACGCTTTGGCAGGAGATGGGGACTCTCCCAGGAGGGTCCGCCCTCGAGCTGCCAAGGAGATGACGGAGGCCAAAGGGATGACGGTGGATGGGAGCAGAACAGAAGAGTTAATCAATGCAATCGGGACGAGCCTCGGAGAGCCGACGGTCGCAGTTGTCGGCTGTGGCGGTGCAGGTTCGAACATAGTCCACGGGATCTACTCGAAATCGAACAGGGTGGATACAGTCGCAATCAACACGGACGAGGAGCACTTGAGGAGCATAGACGCGCACAGGAAGGTGCTGATAGGGAAGGACGTCTCGTTCGGCAGGGACGCGGGCGGGTTCCCGGAGATTGGGGAGCACTGCGCCGACAAGGCAAGAGACGTCATAAGACAAGCGCTCCGAGGGTATGACATCGTGTTCGTGGTCGCGGGCATGGGCGGTGGCACTGGCACGGGCGTCGCACCGATCGTCGCCAGCATTGCGAGGGACATGAACGCCGTCACATTCGCACTTCCAATCCTTCCTTTCGACCACGAAGGAGCCACAAGGAGACAGATCGCAGCTGACGGAGTCTCCAAACTCAAGGAGAATGCCAACTTCACAATCGTGCTCGACAACAACAAGCTGACGGAGTACGTGGCTGACATGCCAGTGGCGGACGCGCTCAAGGTCGTCGACAGGAGCGTCTTGCGGATCGTGGAATCGGTCTGCAACCGAGCGAGCTCGTATGTCAGCAACATGATGGAGGACATCTTGGGATACTCCGACATGGTAGAGGAGTCGGCTCCCGTTCCCCCTGCGGAGATCGGGGAGACGCAGCTGATCCACGCCGACCTGGACCCCATGTTCAACGATTTCGGCCCGAGCATGTTCGGCTGATAGAGCAAGATCCAAGAAGGATGGTGGACGCTCTCTAGGCCAGCAAGGACGGCCTCCGTGGCCAGGCGGGCGTACGCCAGAAAACCTCTTTGTCTGATTCTGTTTCGATATCCGACAGCAAATCGTTTCTATCAACAACGAGTTCACGCAAGGCGTGAAGATCGGGTTCATCGTCAATCCCATTGCGGGCATGGGAGGAGCTGTCGGATTGAAGGGGACCGACGGGGAACAATTACAGAAGGAGGCTCATGCCAGGAGAGCCCGGAAGGTGTCCCCAGCGCGCGCAAGAGAAGCGCTCGCAGCCATCCAGAGAAAACGATTGTCGGTCGATTTCCTCGCTTGCTCGGGGGAGATGGGCGGGGACGAGCTGACCGAGCTCGGGATCCAGTTCGAGACTGTCTTCAGACCCGGGCCAAAGACATCCAGCGCCGACACAATAGAGGCGGTCAGGAGGTTCGTCTCACGCGGCGCAGAACTCATCCTGTTCGCCGGCGGGGACGGGACTGCGAGGGACATCGTCGCGGTCGTTGGCACTGGAGTGCCAGTCATTGGAATCCCTAGTGGCGTGAAGATGCATTCTGCGGTCTTCGCACAGAGACCTGAGGAGGCTGCTGACCTGCTGGAATCGTTCGAGACCTCGAGAGCCACTCGCGAAGTCGAAGTGATGGACGTGGACGAGGAGAGCTATCGTCGGGGAGTGCTCCAGGCAAGGCTCTACGCGCTCGCGAAGGTCCCAGACGACGTGAAGCACCTTCAATCGAGCAAGGCGGTCTATCACTCCGGAACAGGGGACGACGAAGCGGAGGAGCTCGGTCACTTCGTCGCGGAAAGCATGGAGCGAGGGACATACTACATTCTAGGGCCAGGTAGCACCACTGCCGCAATCACGAAACATCTTGGCGAGGCGAAGACGCTCCTCGGAGTTGACGTCATCCTCGACGGGAAGATCGTTCTCCAAGACGCTTCTGAAGAGGCTCTGCTTGCCGTCTTGGGAAAGGGGTTCAGGGCCGTTGTTGTCGTGACTCCCATCGGTTCTCAGGGATTCATCTTCGGAAGAGGGAACCAGCAGATATCGGCAAGAGTGTTGAAGCAAGTGGGCAGCCAGAACGTCTGGGTGATTGCGACTCCAACGAAACTGGCTGGAACTCCCACACTGAGAGTTGATACCGGAGACAAGGAGCTCGACGAGACGCTCAGAGGTAGAATGAGGGTCCTGACGGGCTACAAACGAAAGAAGCTCGTTCCCGTGCAATAGACTGCCGCCTAGGTGCCCGACGATTCCTTCAGCAAGAGCATGATCCAGCTATCGTCCACGCCCTTCTGCATCTCGGCTATCTCCGGCTTGGTCAGGTGCTGGAACCTCCCCTGGACTTTCAGGTAGTCGACGAGTGGCAAGCCCTTGCCCTTCCGCGTGATGCGCACTTTGCCATCCTCGATCTCGTATAGCGGGAACACCCTGGTATCGACAGCCAGCCTCGCAATCTCGACGCTGAGGGAGGGACTCGTCTTCCAGCCGGGTGGGCATGGCGAGAGCGCATGGATGAACTTGAAACCCTTGATGCTCTTGGCCTTCTCGACCTTCTTGATGAAATCCTCGGGGAAGGCGGGGGAGACCGTCGCTGCGTAGGGTATCCTATGTGCCTGCATGATGGTCATGATGTCCTTCTTGGTCTCGTGCTTGAAGCCGTGGGAGCTCCCCACAGGCGTGGTCGTCGTCCAGGCGCCCCAAGGTGTGGAACCGCTCCTCTGGATGCCCGTGTTCATGTAAGCCTCGTTGTCGTACATGACGTATATCGCATCAGTGCGCCTCTCAGCAGCGCCTGACAACGCCTGGAGGCCGATGTCCACGGTTCCTCCGTCTCCCGCGAAGCCAACGACCGTCACATCATCGACCCCTTTGACATCCAGTGCGGCCCTCAGACCGGATATCGCGGCGCCGGTCGCCTCGAACGCGGTGTAGAGCAGAGGGACCTTGAGACAGTTGCTCGGCCAGTACCCTGGCATCACGGCCCAGCAACAAGCGGGGATCGAGACGATTGTCCTTTCTCCCAAACCCTTGAGAAGATAGCGCATGACCAGATTGGCGCCGCATCCAGGGCATCCAGTGCTTCCGGGATAGGTGAACTCGTCTTCGGGGATGGTCGTCTTTCCCATCAACGCCACCTCCTGGGCAAGCCGGCCACGTCGACCCACTCAACCTCGTCCTCAGCGCCCCTCTTGGCAATGACCTGTATGTCCTCGAAGATCCTTTCGAGGATCTTCGGGGTGATGTCTCTCCCGCCCAGGCCCGCGATGTAGTTCTTCATCACCGGTCGCTTCTGGCAGGAATACACGGAAGCCTTGACCTCCGTGAACATGGCTCCGGCAGCTCCGAATGTGTAGCTCCTGTCGAGGACGGCGATGCCTTCGAGCTTGCTGGCCAATGATCTGATCTCATCGTGCGGGAACGGCCGGAAGGCACGAATCCTGGCCAGTCCTACTCGCTGGCCGTTCGCCCTCAGGGCGTCCACTACGTCCTTCGCGGTGGCAGCGACAGAGCCTGCGGTCACGAGGACCGTCTCGGCGTTCTCGCATCTGTAGCGCTCGAGAAGTCCGCCGTGCTCCCTGCCGAAGACGTGTTTGAACTCCTGCTCGACCCTGAGTATCCTGTCGTGAGCCTCCTTCATCGCGAGCATGGCCTTGTATCTGAATTCCATGTATTGGTCCGGCTTGACGAGCGAACCGAACCCACGTGCCTTCCCTACCTCGATCTTGAGATCCGGAGAGTAGGCAGGCAGGAAAGAGTCGACCAGCTGCTGTTCTGGGACATCGACCGGCTCGGATGTGTGCGACAGAATGAATGCATCCTCGATTATCATAGCGGGGAGCATCACACCCGAGCTCTCGCAGACCTTGTACGCCATTATGATGGTGTCCAGAACTTCCTGATTGCTCTGGCAGAAGAACTGAAGCCAGCCTGTGTCTCTCTGCGCGATCGAATCCATGTGGTCCACCCAAACGCTCCAAGGAGGGGCCATGGCCCTGCTCACGTTCGTCATCACGATCGGCAGGCGCGCGCCAGATGCCCACATGAGCACCTCGTGCATCAGCGTCAGCCCGTGGGAGCTGGTTGCCGTGTAGGTCCTCGCCCCTGCGGTCTGGGCGGCTATGCAAGCGGCCATCGCGCTGTGCTCGCTCTCGACTGGGATGAACTTCGCCTTCAGCTCGCCGGTGGCAACGAATTCCGCGAGCTTCTCGACTATGGACGTCTGAGGAGTGATGGGATAGGCCGCGATGACCTCCGCCCTAGCGAGCTTGGCGCCATAGGCAGAGGCGTAGTTGCCGGTCATGACCATCCTCATTGCTCGCCCTCCTTGACCATCACTATGCATTTGGACGGGCACTCGGCTGCGCATATGCCGCATCCCTTGCAGTACTGATAGTCTATCTCCGGAACACCGCCCACCAGCTTGACAGCTACATCCGGACAGAACTTCCAGCAGATCGTGCATTTCTTGCACTTCTCTCTGTCCACCACCGGCATCATGACCCGCCACAGACCTGTGATATTCACAGTGCTCGGAGTGTCCGATATGGGCGTCAATGGGATTTCCTGGTAGCTCTTTGTCATATTCGCGCCTCCGATGTCCTATCGTAGGCCTCCTTCGCCGCAGCCACATTCTCGTCCGGCTTCGCAGGGGCTATCTCGCGAATGCTTTCAAGTATCGAATCCAGCGTGACTGCGTCGCACATCCTTGCGAAACCACCCATGATGGCTGTATTCACAATGGGGGCCGTCTGGGAACCTATGCCGTGGGATGCTGCGATCGCGGTCGCATCGATCACGAAGTACTTGTACCGGGACGGGAGGTTCGAGGGTTTTCTGCCCTCTGGGTAGTTGATGAGCACGCGGCCCGCGGGCTTCAGCCCCTCCAGAATGTCCACTCCCCGGACCAAGGAGCTGTCAAGCACTACAACATAGTCGGGTTCATAGATGCTGGACTTGATTCTGATCGGTTTGCTGTCGATCCTGGTGTATGAAGTGACGGGGGCCCCCCTCCTCTCGACGCCAAAGAATGGAAATGCGGAGACCTCAAAACCCATCCCGAAAGCAGCGATTGCCAAGACCTCGGAAGCGATGACCACACCCTGGCCGCCTCTCCCGTGGAACCTGACTTCGATCAGCGGGAACACCGTTTTGGATGTTAGCACGTTCGAGCTATTAAGTATTCGCCAACGTACCATAATGCCACATCCGCAGATCGCGCCCCGCACAAGCCGATGTGCGTCGGATGTGTCTCCACATCATTACATATCGGGAACGCGATTCGCGCAGCTGTGAAGCGACCTTTTGCTGGACTGCACGCCCGCGCGTTCTGTCATGCAACAGAGGATCTGGAGAAAGTCAAACGGGCCATGCACAACACCATTGGCGATGCCGAAATCCAGATTGCGCGGACTGAAGGCCATCACGGCAACCCCATCACGATAGTTGAGTCGAGCGTGGAGAGCATCGAGGAGATAGCTAGGTTCTTCGAGAAGTTGGCAGCAGATGACCTGAGATTCGTCCTGGACACTCTCACGAGCAGGGTGGACGAAGGCTGCAACCTCTTCCTCAAGATCGACAAGCAAGCGGCCTACGAGGAGCGCATACGCCTCGGACACAACGACGACGTCATCTCCATTAGAATCAAGGTCATCGCGTTCCCGGCGAAATGTGACATTGCCCAGGACGCGACGAGGACTTTCCTAGATAGCATCGTTCTGAAGAAGTGATCCTGGTCGCGCAGACGATTCTTTCTTATAATGTGTAGACATCTGCCGATTGACGACGAGCAGGGGTAGCCAAGTCCGGTCAACGGCGCAAGGCTTAGGACCTTGTCCAGCAGTGGTTCCGCGGTTCGAATCCGCGCCCCTGCACTACGTCTTCTCTTCCCGCTTAAGGAATATGTCGCAGCCCGATTCGAACTCCTCGGGGGAAAGCCATTTTCGATACTTGCCATCAGGGAAGCAGCCGCGATGATTTCCCCGCGCCATGTACCAAGCGCAGCTCCTACAAGTCCGGCCAGAGCTCCTCCTCAGGGAACCCAGAACGAGCATCTCCTCCGTTGTGTAACCACTCTCAGATCCAGGCTTGGCGTTCACGGACTGTGATTGCCTATCGTGCTAATCAGGCCTTCCACGATTGCAGGGTCGAAGATAAATAGAGCGCGGTCATTCCATTCGACCGTGAATTATCTATACTGTCCGAAATGCAAGGAGTTGCGGGTAAAGGCGTGGTACGAGCGTCGGAACCGCTGCTCACGGTGTCGCGGGGATGCGAAGGCGATCAGAATCCCAAACAGCTGGCTCACCTATGTCACATACGTGTTCTATGTCATCGTTCCTGCGCTCGTGGCAGTCTATCTCATCACGCACATCGGACTGTACGTCTGGCTGTCGCTCGGGGGAGTCGTCCTCATGATGGTTGTCTCCTTCGCCGATGTGTCTCGCGGGGCGGCCTACGCAAAGAATAGGATCAAAATCACGGATGGAGATCTACACGAGTTCAGGAAGCGCGGCTGGAGATAGGATAAGGATTGCCTTGAATGGGTTCCCGTCAACCCCAGGGATCTCTGTTGAGCTTGCGTATCGGTTCCCCGAGTCCGCCTCTTCGCAGGGCAGCTTGAGGACCGGGCTCGGCAACCCGTCATCCAGGTCGTAGACGATCAGGAAAGGCTCGAACACTGGGTTGCACATCGAATTCATCATCCCCAGTATGATTGCATTCAACGAGGAGAACCCCGTCTGGCTTGCGCCGGAGGACAAGGCGCGTACCTCCACCGCGATGCAGGTCGCGACATCCTCAGTACCATCCAGACGATGACTCCCTTCAAGATCTACCGAGACCGAGCGGCCGATGGATGCGCGGAGAAGAACTCGGAGTATCTCCGCTGGATCTGCGTCTCCCTGTAGATCCGTCTCAGGCTCGACCAATGGTCTGGCATAGGAAACAAGAACGCCGCAGACTGCGAGCGCGGCAGCGAAGAACACCATCGAATCCATCAAGGCCAACTGGCCACAGCGTTCCTTCCTCAGCCTACCAGACAATCGCCCTCACCTCTACAACCACGACCATCAGATGCTCGTCAAAGGCATTGAGGAGTTTAGCTGCCCCGACCGCTTGGATGGGAAGATCAGGAGTCTTGTAGGACCAGTGAACGAGCCATCGAACCTCGGGATAGCGCTCGATGATGGCAACGGAACAGTGGTGATCGGAGAGAGCTCCCCCTGCCACGTGCGATAGGTTCAGGTTTGACAAGGAGCTCACAGTCGGGAACGACTCTCCGCCCAGTCGCGCTTCGATCTCCAGGACAATATCGTTCACGAGACCCTCTGCTAGTGCCTCGAGCCTATCCTGCACGCGCCGAGCCTCCAATGTGTTGGACGTCCAAACGCCGGCCGCTACGACGATGAATGTGCCAGTCAGCACGAACATCAGCACAGGGAGATCCTCGAAGAAGCCTGCGACTCCATCGCAATCAGCCTTCATGGGATATGGGATCTTGACGCTGCACCAGCATCCTAGCCACTACATGTAGCATACGAAAGCTGGAACGGTAGAAGAACCACCTGTGCCGATGCGCAACGCATGAAACACCGCCAAGGACCGACAAAGAAGCTAATACCCTCCATCAGCCCCGAGAACTCCTGTCCTCACGAGTACAGCGAAGACGAGGGGCTTCAGTTGGAGATCGATTGCTCGACGTGCCAAGGCGCGCAGGACCTGACGAACAGCAGGTGCGTCTCTGGAATCCTCAACGTGATGGTGACGGGGGCAGTGCCCACGGCAATCATCCTAAAAAGACTCATCCACAAGAGGTATCGCGGAGAATCCATAGGGCCAATGGCCCTTGTCGCCTCTGAGCTCTCTGCCTTGAATCGCGCAATTGCCTCTGCGGAGAGACCGTCAGACAAACGGTGTCGGACATGCAGCGCCAGTAGGGAGAGGGTCCTGACGGCGATGAAGCGCCGGTTGCTCGAGGACCCGGCGGAGTACCTGCCTGGTCACAAGAACATGGCCACGGAACTCATGTCCGTGTTCCGCTCCGATCAATGCAGCGACTCAGTCAAATGCATCGAGAATGCCCTCTCAACAAGCATCGTGCACGTTGAGGTGGTTTAGATGGTGTCGAGGCCACCTCCTCCAAGAATCGTCTCAAAGGCAAGCGCGGCCGCCCCAAATCCACCAAGTATCAAAGTGCGTTCCAAACAACTTGCCTCGACAACTGGCTCAAAGCCTGGCAGAGTGGAAACAAGACCCTGCTTTGCCTCGTCTTGGGTTGAGCCGGCAAACGAGCCTAGGAGCGGCTATGCGCTCCGGCGTCAGATAGCCTGCGTGGATGTGACCGTCTCGTCACCGGACGGGGCGAGCTTCGGCATATATGCAGTCGATCCGCCGGAGTATCGCTTGAGCGCCCCTCATCTACAGGCGCTCACAGAGGCGATCCCTAGGATCTCGTCGACTCTACCAGATGACATCGAGATCAACTCTCTCGACACGATCAGACCATACATAAAGGCGAGGTCTAAGGACCTGATATTCTCACGCCTTGCCACGAGATCGGCCGACGAGATCGGCGGGATGGACCTGGACAAAGAGGCAGACCGATTGGCAGAGCTGCTGTGCAAGTACACTGCCGGATATGGTGTTCTGGAGACGCTCTTGGAGGATGGACTCGTCCAGGACATCTACGTCGATGCGCCTTCCAGCCAGACGCCCGTTTACGTGGTGCTGCGTTCTGACGTTGACAAGGGCGTCAGACAGAAGTGTCGGACGAACATCCTCGTGGGCAGAAGAGACCTCCAGAGTCTCGTCTCGAGAGTCAAGTTCGAGACTGGACTTCCATTCTCTGAGGCGCATCCCGTCCTCGAGGCGGACATCAGGCGCCTAGGGGCGCGCGTGACCATGGTAGGCCCACCCTTGAGCGACAGAGGCGTTTCAATCGCGATTAGGAAGCATTCGGAGAGCCTGTGGACGATGTCGAGGCTGATCGCCAACGATTCCCTCTCACCCCTTCTATCGGCCTTTCTGTGGGCATGCGTCCTGGGCAGAAGGACCGTCCTCATTGCAGGGAGTCGAGGGGCGGGCAAGACCACCCTCTTGGGGGCGATGCTGCTGGAGTTTCCGTTGTCCCAGCGTATGATCCTCATCGAGGACACGCCAGAGATACCCGTCAGGAGGATGCAGACCCTGGGGTATGACATCCAAGCTCTAAGGTTCTCAGGAGAAGACGGGAACGGCATGACCAATGCTCAGGAGGCACTCAGAGTCAGCCTCCGGATGGGCGAGAGCGCAATTGTCATCGGAGAGGTCAGAGGCCAAGAGGCAAAAGTGCTCTATGAGAGCATGCGTGCCGGAAGCGCAGGCTCCTCCGTGCTCGGCACGATCCACGGGAATTCCGCGAAGGGTGTGCTGGACCGGGCGGTCGAGGACCTAGGGATATCGGAGAGGGCGTTCTCCTCGACCGATATCGTGGTCGTGATAGGATTGGTCAGGTCGCCGGACGGTACCAGGTTCTCAAGGCGCGTCGTCGAGGTGGCCGAGATACGAGAGGACGAACACGGCCTCGCGTTGGAAGACCTTTTCAGGACCGACGACGGATGCCCGCTGGCGAAACCTACCCCAAGTTTCTCCCCAGGATGCAGATCGATTCAGCGGGCTGCGGACTCATTGGGGGTGGGCGCGGAAGACATGATGGAGATCATCAAATCGAAGGCCCACGCGGACCAAGTCCTGTCCGAGTCCAAGGGCCGGGCGCCTCATGCCAAGGACCTGACCACAGACGCTTTCCGAGTCCGATCCAACGAGATACTCGTCAGAAGCCTGTTCGCGAGGGAAGGCCCGGAATCCGGTCTGTCCGAGTGGAGGAGTTGGTTGGATGCCCAAGGCTGACGTAACGCGTTCGGGGCATCCACGCTTCGTCCGACTCTGCAAGCGACTGGAGACGATCGGCACGAGGATTCGCATCAACGCTCGGAGGACCCGTGGGCGTGACCGATCCGTTCGGCGACTCGCCTCTGCTATAGACCTGTCGGGCATGGAAGTTGACGCGGAGACGGTCCTTTCTGCAGCCAGGACGAGTGTCGCACTGGGCGCGATCTTGGCCGCATTTCCGATCGTGTCCGTGGTGGCGCTCCTCGGAAGCCAGTATATCGTGCTCATCGTGGTCTCGCTCGCAGTCTCCGTCCTGATGGTCAGGGAGGCGATTCTCTCGTTTCCCGAAAGCGCTGCGAAGAAACAGGCGGACGAAATCCTGAGAGCATCTCCTGAGATGGCGAACCTGATGATCATGAGCCTGAGGCATGAACCTTCGCTGTCGAAGGCAATAAGATTCGCATCGACGAAGGACAATGCATTCTCTCATGAGCTCAGAAGATGCGTTTGGACCGTTGTGATGGGGAAACACAGCAGCTTCGAGGAGTCTCTGCAAGAGGTCGGGGAGAGATGGGCGAAGTACTGCGGCGAACTGAAGGCGTCACTGCACTCGATGGTCACAGCTTCTTGCGAGTCGACCGCGGACGGCAAGCGCAGAGCGCTTGACAGGGCCAACCAGGCGATGATCTCGGGCGCGAAGCGAAGGATCGAGGACTATGCGCTCTCGCTGTCCACGCCAAGCATGATCATGTTCGGACTCGGGATACTGCTCCCTCTGATGGTCGGCTCGTTCCTTCCGATGCTGTCCTGGGACATATGGTCTCTTGGAGGCGGGACAGACAGCTCCGCGGCGATGGACCAGAGCCCTGCCGTCGTCCAGACCGTGTTCATCATGAACGTGCTCTTCCCGGCAATCGGGGTCCTTGTCGCCTTGAATTCGGTCACTCGGCACCCACTCGAGCGAGAGAGGATGAATAACGGCAATGCTCCGACACCATGGAGCAAAGTGGCAGCCATCATTTGCGCATCGATCGTTCTCGTGGCCTTCTGCGTCTTGGAGCTCGATGGGATCTTACGGTCTCTCGCAATACTCGTCGCAGCCGTTGCGCCTGGCGCATTGTTCCTCATAGCGACGGGGAGGGGCTCTGGAGACAGGCACGCCGGTCCGTCGAACGTCCAGCTGGAGGACACACTTTTCAGAACAGGCGCGCGCATGCTGGAAGGAGAGAACTTCGAATCGGCGTTGAACAAGGCCAGCCAGGATGCGCCTGACGCCGGCTCCCGTACGACCCGGATGCTCTCATTCAGGTCTCTCATATCAGGAGAGGACTTCGGCCGCGCTCCCGCATGGGCAACCTGTTCTGGAGGCTCGAACGCTCTAGAGGGCTTTCGAGTCGTGAGAGAAGCGGCCACCAAAGACGAGCTGTCAGCGGGTCTGCTCGCGATGGACATCGCCTCCTACCTCAAGGACCTGCGCGATCTGGAATCGACGCTCAAGAGCCGCCTGAAACCCACCGTATCGATGATGAGGATGACCTCGTATGCGCTCGGGCCTGTAGTCCTCGGAATCACATACGCGATATACCTCTCGCTGGGGGGCGTCACGGCCAGCGGCACAGGGGGAATCGGGGCGGAGCTCTTCTTCCTCGTTCTGGGGGCGTTTCTGGCCGAGACGAACGCGGTGGTGACATACTTTCTCTGGGGTCTGGAGGGCGGCAAGAATCGCTCGACACTGTTCTGCGCTCTGGGAACCTGCATCCTGGTCTCAGAGATCGTCTTCGCCTCGACCGCGTTGGTAGCGAGCTGAGCGCCTGTCTAGGAATCACTTCGTTTCCAGCTTTGCCGATATCTTCTCCATGTTCCTCTCAAGAAGAGCCATCTCTTTCTGCTCGAACGCTCTCGGATCCACGGGGATGATCATCAACGCCTTGCCCTGAGAGATGTGGTCGTTGACCTGGTCGATGACTCGCAGGACCTTGTTGAAATCGTTGTTGGACACGAGGTACTCAATCCCGTCGAGAAGGATCACGCTGCATGGGTTCGCATCGATGAACTGGATCATCGTGTGCGTCAGTATTCCCAGGTTCGTCGGGGAGATGACTTCAGGTCCCGTGCGGGTCGCGAGCCAGTATATGGGGGTGGTCTCAAGTCCGTATTTCTGTTTTATGAGGTCCGGGTGTTGGCGGCTCACGGCCAAACCCACCATCTTCTTGCACGCATCGCCAGATGTCGTCGAGATTATGTTCACAAACGCGTCGAAGCTGATGTCGGGCGGAGACTCCTCGACCACGTAAGATTTCCCGCCGGCCAGATTGTATTTCCTCGTGATCCCGAGCCCTGCCTCCGCGCCAGATTTCTTCACATCACTCTTCTTCGAGAAGAAACCCATCTAATCACTCCACATCGCGAGGACCGAGCTCAGGGCAATCTCGTTTGTGGGCTTTAGAAGGAAGTCCTTCGCGCCTGTGTCCATGCAGTCGCGGATCATTTTCTTGTTGATGATAGAGCTCATGGCTACGATCGTGGCACTGGGGTCGATCGCGAGCATGGCCTTTGTGACCTCCACGCCAGACTTGCCCAGCAGAATCATATCGACGAAGGCTATCTTGGGTCTCTCCCGCCTGAACACCTCGATCGCCTCATCGAAGTCCTTGGCTTCCACGGTGTCGTGGAAGCCAACGCGCACCAAGAGCTCGACCATTACCTTCCGAAATGCTTCCGAATCATCGACGACTAGAATTTTCATCACAGTCACCTGTGTCGATTATTGAATGCCCGTGAACGTATTTATCGTTGTCCTGGAAAAGCGAGGGGAGATGGGCAGGCAATTGGTTTCCTGACGCAACGCCCTTCCTCCAAATCCTTTCGGAGCACGGCGTCCAATCAAGGGTGCGTGCCAACTTGGAAGGGACTTATATGCTACCCATCTCGCGTGATTATGCAGCGCTGATAGAGATAATACTTGTGCCTGCACTCAGCATTTGCTCGCGTGCACGCCCTATGGCTTTGAGGACGGTTCTGTTGCGTTGCCGGGTGGTGACCTCTAGGTCACCCCAACAATGCCACTCGTTCCATTCGGCTCCGACCGTGCGGCCATCGCTGGCTCGTATAGGATCATCATCACGTCATGCTGGAACGCGCCGGGGTCGAACCGTAGACCCCCTGCCATCCCTTTCGAGATGGCTGTTTGCAACAGGTTGATGCTGGCATTGATGTGCCTATCGAGGCGCCAGCCACAATTGCACACGAACTCAGTGCCCATTCGGGAATCCTGTATCCTCCCACGTATCGGGCACGTTCTGCTGCTGTTTCTTGGATCGACCTTGACCAGCATCTCGTTCTTGACGATGACGGGTATATTACGCTTCTACGACTACATGTAGCCCTGTAGCAATCGAGAGACAACTTTCGCTCTCACGGATACCTTCGTCACCCGAATTGTTTCACATCCTTTGAGGACAAACAATTATATACTGGCAGGGGGATTCTTTCAAGACGCCTTTTAGTTGACAAGTTTTCAATGACGGTGTTCATTCATGACGGATGTTGAAGAAGTCAAGACGGGTACTACGACCATAGGGCTAGTGTGCAAGGAAGGAGTTGTCATGGCCACGGAAATGAGGGCCACCATGGGGACTATGATAGCTCACAAGACGACGCAGAAGCTTTTCAAGATCGACGACAACCTCGGATTGACGGTCGCGGGGGTGGTCGGTGACGCACAGACCCTCGCAAGGTACATAACAGCAGAGGTGGAGTTGTACAAGCTCAAGAGGGGTCAGCCCATGAGCGTGAGGTCGGCCGCCACTTTGACCTCGAACGTGCTTGGAGGCAGCAGATTCTACCCGTACTATGTTGGCCTGATACTCGGAGGAATTGACAGGGAAGGAGGGCATGTCTATGCCCTGGACATGGTCGGAGGGGCGATACCCGACGACTATGTGACCACAGGCTCCGGCTCACCGTATGTGTACGGCGTGCTGGAGGATCACTACGAGAAGGGCCTGCTGGTGAACGATGGCATCGACCTAGCGATTAGAGGTTTGCACGCAGCCATGAGACGAGATTCCGCATCCGGGGACGGATACAGCCTTGCGTCCATAACCAAGGACGGATTCGTCACATACGAAGAGAAGGACATTCAGAAGCGGCTTGCCAAGATGAAACTGTCGTGATAAGTCAGTACATCTCCAGTCGGCATTTCTGCCGAGACAACCCATTCGATACAGTTGAGTGAAATAGATGGGCATAGAGAAGATTCTAGAAGACGCCAGAGAGGCAGTCAAGAAGACCATCCCCACAAACATAGAAGTCACCGATATCGACTTCGAGGGACCAGTCATAGTCATCTACACGAAGAACCTCGAGGAGTTCGCTCACAACAACGACCTCGTCCGCCAGCTCGCACAGAGCCTGAGGCGCAGGGTCGCGATCAGGCCCGACCCGACGATGCTTGCGGACACCGAGAGCGCGGAAGAAAGGATCCGCAAGATCATACCTGAAGAAGCGAAGATATCCAGCATATACTTCGACGATGAGACCGGTGAGGTCACGATCGAGGCGATATCACCCGGGCTTGTCATAGGCAAGCACGGAGCCGTCCTGAACGAGATCAAGAAGGAGATAGGGTGGGCACCGAAGGTCGTCCGAGCACCTCCAATCCCGTCCAAGACCGTCAGCGAGATCAGGAGCTATCTCCGGAAGATGCAGGACGAGAGGAAGGAGTTCCTTAGGAAGGTCGGAAAAAGGCTCATGAGACAGCGCATGAACGAAGAGACCTGGCTCAGGGTGACTTCCCTTGGTGGCTATAGAGAGGTGGGAAGGAGCGCTTCCTTGCTCACGACGCGTGAGAGCAAGGTTCTCATCGACTGCGGTGTGGCCGTCTCGGCGGACAACGGCGGTTCTACGCCCTACCTGAGCGCACCCGAGTTGCAGCCGATGGATTCCATCGATGCAGTCGTGGTAACGCACGCGCACCTGGACCACTGTGGCCTTGTGCCAGCTCTTTTCAAGTACGGATACGAAGGCCCGGTCTATTGTACCACACCAACGCGTGATATGATGTCTCTTCTCCAACTGGACTTCATAAAGGTGGCAGTGGGCGAAGCGAAGAAGGCGCCGTACGAGTCGTCCCACATTAGGGATGTCGTCTTGCATTGCATTCCGCTCAAGTATGGTGAAACGACTGACATCTCGCCAGACATCCGGCTGACATTCCAAAACGCGGGGCACATCCTCGGATCGTCAATAGCCCACTTCCACGTCGGGGACGGGCTTTACAACATCGCGTTCACCGGCGACATCAAGTTCGAGAAGTCGTGGCTTTTCAACGCTGCCGTCAACAAGTTCCCGAGGCTCGAAACCCTCGTGATGGAGTCGACATACGGTGGCTACCACGACATGCAGCCCAGCCGCCAAGACGCTGGCGCGCAGCTCAAGGAGACGGTCCGCGCGACACTGGCGCGAGGCGGCAAGGTCCTGGTCCCTGTCTTCGCAGTTGGAAGGTCGCAGGAGGTCATGCTTGTCCTCGAGGACCTGATGAGAAACCACCAGATACAGAAGGCGCCCATCTACCTGGACGGGATGATTTGGGAGGCGACTGCGATCCACACGGCATATCCAGAATACCTCAACAGTCAACTGAGGACCCAGATATTCCAGATGGGAGAGAACCCCTTCCTATCCGAGATCTTCAAACGGGTCGACAGCTCGGAGATGCGCGAGACGATATGCAACGACCCTGAACCTTGCATTGTGCTGGCCACCAGCGGCATGATGAACGGTGGGCCTGTCATGGAGTACTTCAAGGCCTGGTGCGACAACGAGCTGAACACCATCGCCTTCGTTGGCTACCAAGCAGAGGGCACGATGGGTAGGAAGATCCAGAAGGGATGGAGTGACATCACGCTCAACGAGAAAGGCAAGCCGCTCACGCTACACATGAAGATGGATGTGGAGACCGTCGACGGATTCTCCGGCCACTCCGATAGACGCCAGCTGGTGAATTACGTAAGCACGCTGGAACCGCGGCCCGAGCGGATAATCATCTGCCACGGTGAGGATTTCAAGTGCTCCGACCTTGCCAGCACACTGTACAAGAAGTTCGGGATAGAGACCAGAGCTCCGTTGAACCTCGAGACGATCAGGCTCAAGTGACGCTCATCTCAACCGTATGTTCTTGCCGTCCTTTCCGATCAGGACCACCCTGCTGTCCTCTCTCTCATCCAGAACCTCGAAAGAGAGCCTATCGGCCAGCCTTTGGGAAAATTCTCTGACAGACTCATGGGAGGGCATGTTCTCCACGGTCATTCGCGTTCTGGAATCGCCCACGAAGACATACCCCTTCGGCTCTATGAAGTTCGGCTGGGCGATCGAGTCGAGCTTGGCGTAGTCATCCTCCCAGCCTAGGTTCCATCCGTTCACCAGGGTATGCCGGATCACGGTCCTTGTCGATAATGATGGCAACAATGCCAGTGTCTCCATGAGGTTCTCCCAGGCGCGCGGGAATTGTGGGACGCATAGCTTCTCGAAGATCTCCCTAGTCGGTGCGGAAACGGACACGTACAGTTGCGTGGGGAGAGTGGAGAGCCTCTCCAGCGCTTTCGGAACGGATCCGTTTGTGACTAGGAATGTAGTCATACCTTTCCGCTTGCAGAGCTCTATGAACTCCCCGAGCTTGGGGTAGAGCGTCGGCTCCCCAGACAACGAGATGGCAACCTGGTTTGGGTTCCTGGCCTCCTCCCAAAGCTTCGGGTCGCACCTGGAGTCTCCCTTGAACCCTGATACAAGGAGCTTCTGCTCCTTGAAGCACATCTCGAGCAGCTCCTCGGGCTCGGGGTAGCCGGACTGACCGAATCCAGTCATCCCATGATACCGCCAACAGAAGAGGCAACGGAAGTTGCACACGTTAACCGCCGGTGTCATCTGGAGGCACCTGTGCGAAGCGATGCCATAAAACTCCTCTTTGTAGCAAGGTCTACCGTGGATCAGCTTCTGACGCATCCAATGACACAGCTTGACCGCTCCCGTGTCACCGATGATCCGGTACTGCTGTCTCTCAAGATGCTCCTTTGTTCGCGAGTCCATCCCTCAAGGCACCTCAGAAATCCTGCAATCTGCCTGTCCCGCGACCGCCCTTGCCGCGCTTCTTCCCTCCAGCACTGGCTTCTTGGGCGCTCATTCCAAATTCGTTGATGACATTCTGGACAGCTGGGGAGTCGACCGCGACACCGAGAAGGTAGGCCACGTCGCCATCGTCGAAACCAAAATCGGAAACAAGCTTGCCGAGCAATTCCTGGTCGTTCTTGACCATGGCCGATAGATAGGGCAATGTGGAGTCGATGACGCATTTTCGGGAGGTGTGCAGATGATCCGCCAGCTTGCTGGAGATGGAATCCCTAGCTGCACGCGGCCCCTTGGCTCGCGACATGAGTATGAAGAAACCCGGGAACCTGTACTGGTAGACGCTAGGTCTGGGTCCATGTCCCCTCGACAAAGCGACCCCGCCTGTCATCATTTCCTTGGCATACGACCACAGCCCGTAGTGCTGCAGCTTCCTCGTCCGGCCAAGGTACATATCAGACAGCGAGAGGGCGTCGAAAGCCCCAGCCATATCGCTAGGATGGGGCAGCTCCAACGGGATGCTCTCTTCAATCCATTTCACGAGCTCGTCCGGCGTCTTGTCCAGATCGAAGGTTGCGTCCCTTGCCTCCTTCACGGTCTTGGCGCCGAACATCGCTCTAAGCGCCGAGTCCAGGTCCCTGAGTTGATTCCTTTTTCCAACTACTTTTGAGTCTTCTAGGGTGAGTGTTTCCCGACCCTCAACCACCATCTGGAGATCGTTCAGAGCAGCCCTCATATCCCCACCGGAATTCTCAGCAACATGAGCAAAGGCCAACTCTGGAATCGTCGCTCCTTCATGCTCAGCGACAGACTTGAGGACCTTGACTATCGACTTCGCATCAAGCCTGCCGAACGTGACGCTCTCCGCCAGCGACTTGATTGCAGGGGCTTTTCTGGACAGCTCGTAGTAGTCGTTCACGATCAATATGATAGGTTGGCGAGACTCTCTGATCGTATCGACTATCGCCTTCGCGCCGCCGAAATCCTCCTTGCCGAACAGGTTATCCGCTTCGTCCAGTATCACTAGTTTTCTTCTGCCATCATCGGACGAGAGGAACTCACCATCGAGAGTGAAGGTCTGGCTGACGGAGCCCGCACCCGCCACCTTCCTGATGGACACCGCGTTCCTATGATCCGATGCGTTCATCTCGATGAAGTCCCAACCCATGTCGTGTGCGAGCGCGAGAGCTGCGCTGGTCTTCCCAGTTCCTGGCTCACCCTTCAACGTGAGAGCCTTCAGGCGAGGAACACATTTCTTCCAGGATTCGCCCCACTTCCTGATTGCCCGTATCGCGTTCTCGTTACCGACGATTTCAGAGAGTGAGCGGGGACGGTACTTCTCTGTCCACTCGTCCTTCATCGGAGTCGAGAGTGACGATTCCGATATTATAGACTAGCTCTAGACCTCGAGAAAATGCTGCGAATTTCGCGCAGTCCCCCCATCTCAAGCTCTGTCACAAAATAGTATATGTGAAAGAGTTTTCACGAGAAATAGTTTATGTTAGACCTATACATCATCCGAGATCACAAACGAATTCGTGTGGTTGGCCTGAGATGTGTTGACCGCGGCAAGGTTCTCAGTATGGGAGACCTGTGAGTGAACGTTGTCGACCTCCCCCATGCTGGGTAGAGGGTGCTTTGAGTACTCCTCCTTCCTGTCGTCGATATCCATCGTGAGGTAAATGGCGGTGACCTCAATGCTGGAATGTCCCAAATTCTGCTGCAGAGTGCGAAGATCAATACCTGATTTCAGGGCATAGACAGCATGCGTGTGCCGGAGCACGTGAGGGTGCCTCTTATCCTTGTCCAGACCGACCCTCTGGCCGTAGTTGCCAATGAGTCTCTCAACTTGCCTTCTCGATAGAGGCCCGCGCTTGTTTGAAACGAAGAGCGGATCCTTCCGCATCTTCCGAGTTCCGATGTAATCGTGGAGCATCGACTTGGTCCAACTGTTGACCAGGGGGACCTTTCGACCTTCCTCGTGTCTCTTCGCTTCTTGTATCGTGATCTCGCCGGCTTCGAGGTCCACGTCACCAATTGTCAAGGCAGTGAGCTCACCGACTCTCATCCCCGTTTCATATAGAAGTTTGATAATCAGACGATCTCTCATTCGTCTAGGTGCGTCTAGCAGGGCTTTGAGCTCTTCCTGCTTGAGATACTTGCGCATGCTGATTCCCATCCCTTCGTCTTCAGACGATTGTCCGACGAAGCATTGGTTTGTCCCTATTTAAAAATGTCGCATTTTCACTCGAAAATGCCCTCGGACCATTCATCCACCGGAAACCCCCCTTGAAAGCGTCAACTAATACCCTATTTGTTGCCGTTTTCCCTAGGAGTGCATGGGAGGCCGCTCTCCCCAGCACGCTTTCGAGGTCGCAAGCGTGTTATATTATAGCACGGTCTGCTCAAAAACCGAGAAAACACCATGACTTCAACTGGAAAACCAGCGATCCGTGAGCTCGAAGGCAGTCTTGCCACCGTAAGGGGCAACCACAGGAGGCTGATTATAGTTAGTACATAAATTAGTATTTGTTGTATAACTACCGAATCTATGAATATACCTGCATGAAGTAATACCGTCCGACGACGGCAGACGGCGTGTTATTTTTTAGCACGCCAACTGTACGTGCCACGTCAAGACACGGCACGCAAAGAACCCAAACAACCTATGAGAACCATCGGCTGTCATCAACCGCGACATAGGATCGAGCTGGAAAGCCACCTCATGCGGCGCAGAAGATCGTATGCCAGTCGCCGCAATTCGTGAAGGGCCAGATATATTGGAAAAGTATGCAAGAGACGCAAAAGACGTTGTCCTCGGCAAGTCTTCCGTTTGCCTAGCGCGTTCCAATTCTGCGATTGCAGACAGATAGTCGACAAGGTATGACATATAATTAGTAAGTGTATGAATGATATTGGAAATAATGAAATAGCTCATAGCTATACTTCAAGTGAGCCGGTTATGAAAAAGTACAAGTCTTCACTTTCCGCGCGTTTGTTTTTGAGCTCGAAAGGAGACTACGGAATGCGCGATTTCCGCGCAGACTAACGGGGCGGGAATTGTGCACAAAAGAGGCCTTGCGAGAATCGGTGTATCAGATCCACAACACCTCTTGGACAATTACAAATGAAGCGAACTAGGCGGATGCTCGGATGGAAGCAATCCACGATCGAAAAGTGCAATACAGCTCTGTGAAGGAAGTGGACCAGTAGGTGACCCTCGCTGTATTGAAGTGTGCGGGAAAAAAGGACGGTGCGTAGGGCACAGTCTCCCCAGGCAGGAAATCCGCATGCTCAGTGGAATCTCCGGGACATAGAGTAGTGCGCCTCGGAGGGGTGGACGATTCCAGGAGAATCCAGCTGGCCTCCGCTGGCCAGATGTATCTCGCGCTGCGAATCAAGAAGAGAACAAAGAGCAGGAAGACACGCAGAAAGTGAGAAAAGAAAGCAGTTTAGGAGGCCATCGGGCCTCCGGAAGAACTCAAACGGTTTACATCATGCCCGGGGGCATTCCACCCATGCCGCCGCCCATGCCGCCAGCGCCCGGAGGTGGACCCATCTCTGATGGGCTCATCTTCTTCGATGCGATCACATCGTCGATCCTGAGGATCATCGATGCGACTTCCGTTGCTGATTGAACGGCTTGCGTCTTGACGCGGAGTGGTTCGAGGACCTTCGCAGCGATCATGTCGGAGACCCTGTTCTCCAAGACATTCACGCCGAAGTTCTTGCCGCCCTTCTTGTTGTTGTGGGCGTTCTTGAGCTCGATGACAACATCGATCGAATCCATGCCCGCATTCTCTGCGAGAGTCCACGGAATTACCTCAAGCGCTTCCGCGAATGCCTCGATGGCCAATTGCTCCCTGCCACCAACCGTCTGGCCGTAGTTTCTCAGCTTGAGCGCGAGTTCGATCTCGGGCGCGCCTCCACCAGGAACGACAACGCCGTCCTCGATGGCAACTGCAACAACCTTGAGGGCGTCGTGCAAGGCTCTCTCGACCTCATCTACGACGTGCTCCGTGCCGCCTCTAATCAGTATCGAGACGGCCTTTGGGTTCTTGCATCCCGTGACAAAAGTCATGTCGGAATCAGATATCTTGTTCTCTTCAACCTGTGCAGCGTATCCTAGTTCGGATGCCTTCAGGTCGTCGAGATTGGTGATGATCTTGCCACTGGTTGCCTTGGAGAGCTTCTCCATATCGGATCTCTTGACCCTTCTTACAGCGTAGATGCCTTCCTTGGCCAGATAGTGCTGTGCAAGGTCGTCTACGCCCTTCTCGCATATGAGAACGTTCGCACCAGATTTCTTGACCTTCTCGACCATTGCCTTCAGAGTCCTCTCCTCTTCGTCGAGGAACTTCTGCATCTGGGTCGGGTCTCTGATCTGGATCTTCGCCTCAACCTCAGTCTTCTTGATCTCGAGCGCGGAATCCACGAGGGCGATCTTCGCGTCCTTTACCACGCGAGGCATCCTCGAGTGCATGCGTTCCTTGTCGAGTATCAGTCCCTTGATCATGTTCGTGTCCGATACAGCGCCGCCGTGCTTCTTCTCCACTTGGATGTTATCTATATCCGCAAGGTACTTTCCGTCTTCCTTCTCGGCTACGGATGAGACCGCTTCAACCGCGATGTCAGCGAGCAAATCGCGCTCGCCACCGACGCCCTTTCCAGTCATGGCCGTCATAGCGACAAGTTTCAGCATCTTCTTGTCCGTGGGTGAAACCTCGATCCCCATGCCCTTCAAGATCTTCACAGCCTCCTGAGCTGCGAGTCTGAAACCGTTCGAAATCACGGTCGGGTGCACGTTCTGGTCGATCAGTGCCTCGGACTTCTTCAGAAGCTCTCCTGCGATGACCACGGCCGTTGTGGTTCCGTCGCCGCACTCATTGTCCTGAGTCTTGGCGACCTCGACGACCATCTTGGCCGCGGGGTGTTCAATATCCAGTTCCTTAAGTATCGTTGCACCGTCATTGGTGATCACGATATCACCCATGCTGTCCACGAGCATCTTGTCCATGCCCTTCGGACCCAGGGTGCTTCTGACGGCGTCGGCGACAGCTCGAGCTGCCATTATGTTGTTGCTGTGTGCAGTCTTGCCCTTCGTCGATTCCGTCCCTTCTCTGAGTACTATTACGGATTGGCCTCCCAACATCAATTGTGCCTCCAGAACTCGAATATACTAGAGCTTCTATATAAGCGTTATGCTATGGTCCAATGCCTATGTTGGTGCATAGGATGCGAAATTGCTGGATAGAATCAAATAGTCCCGGTCTAATGGTCAGGCACACTGTTTTGAGCCGAGAATAGCGAAACGGAGGATGAGGAATCATGGAACAGCAAAAGAGCTCAGAAGGATCGATGCAAGCTACAGAGCCAAAGGGAAGGAGGGCGTGGTCTGGTCGCAGAATCGACCCGATAACCCTTCTGTTCCCTGTTGCGGTCATCGTGCTGGTCGTCCTAGCGGCAGTGTCCTATTCGATGTACAAAGGCGCAGAAAATGAGACGAACCTGGCTGTAGAAGTGCATCCAGGTGCCGTTGGCATTGCTGCGGGTTCGACCGTATCCATGTGGGCAAATACCACGTGGAATGGCGAATCGATTGATGACTCTTCAGACGCTCAGTATCTATGGCAGGTCAGCGACTCCGCGTTGGGCTCATTTTCCAGCACTGCGCAGCGTGAGACGACTTTCACTGCTGGTCGCGTTGTCGGAGAAGGGCTCATCACATGCGAGGTGACTTATGTCGTCGACGAGACATCGTACACAAGCAATGCATCAGTCCAGCTCACGATTACCCCGCCGACGCTCGCGTCGGTCTCGGTAGTACCTTCGGCGATAACCCTCGTCTATGATCGGGTGCAAATCTTCAACTCAAGTGCGATAGACTCACTCGGAGACCCGATTTCTGGATTGGTCTATTCGTGGACGCTGCAGGGAATTCCGACGGTCAACTACACGCTCAACTCAACCACTGGACCGTCCGTGAATCTCACAGCGAACATCACGGGGACTGCCTGGCTGAACGTGACAGCCACGTACAGCGGGGTGACAAAGACCGCAAGTGCAGTCATTCCCATCATATCAGCCGCCCCAACAATGACGATTCGGCGGGCCAACTTGCCAGGTGGCGTGGGTTTTAAATGGACATGCGACAGCGAGCCGACCGTCGCCCTATCTTGGGACAACGTGACCGTGCGTCTGACCGACAATACGGAGACGGTGAATTGGTCACTTGAAGTGGGTGGTCTGAGTGGCGGCGCAGCCAACACGACTGAATTTGGTCCAATGATCTTGGGTTCGCTGACTGTGTTCCTGAACGTGACCGATATGGCTGGCAACGGGTTGACGAATCTCACAGATTTCTTCACGATCACAACGAGCGGTGGGAAATTCGACCCAGGAACGTTCTACATCGTGACGCTGATCTACAAGCCAACATTGGACGTGATTGCTCTATCGGCGTTCAGAGGATGAGCCTCGGAATTGCAGAACGCGAAACCCCTAAACCCCTTCCAAGGCCTCTTTCTAGTCAGCGCTCAGAAGGCATCCTCGAACTCAATCCCGCGTGAAGAGCACTCGCGATACATGATGGAGCGCAAAGCAGCGATTCGTTCCCCTTTGTGCTGCGGAGACGCAACTAGTCCACGCGAGGTCAATGCACCGTTGAGGCGAGAAGTCGCCAATGGTTTGGGATTGAAGACGTCCCATATGATCTTGCGCACGCCGACCCCACCGGCTCTGGCCACCAAATCCTTGAGCGACTCTTCTGAATCGCAAACACCGGGAAGAATAGGAGCGGCCATCAGGTAGCTCGATACGCCGGCTCTTGAGAGCTCCGCCAATGTCCTGAACCGTTGGCTAGGAGGGCACGCACCTGGTTCAGTAATCGCCGCAACATCGTCGTCGGGGCAGCCTATGCTGATTCCTACCTCAGCGCCATCCCAACCAGCCAGAACGTCCAGGTCGCGAAGGACCAGGTCGGACTTGGTGAGGAGGCTCACCCTCGCATTCGCCCGTTTCAGAAGGACCAAACACCCTCTCGTGAGCTCGTACTCCCTCTCGGCGGGCTGATACGGATCAGTCACGGTTCCTATGCCATAAATCCCCTTTGCGCCCTTCTCGAGCTCCCTCTTCAACCTTGAGACGATGTTGATCTTCGCCTCGATTACACTTCCCCACTCCTTGTCCATCTCGAACCTGGTCACGTCCTGTGCATAGCAGTATCGACAAGCATGCGCGCACCCTCGGTACGGGTTGATGGCCCAGTCCAAGCCTGGCAGCCGCGAGCGAGAGATCGCGCTCTTGCACTCGACCAACCTGACGGCCGTCATCTCAACTCCATAGGTCGTCAACACGCTTCTGATAGAGAGCGTCCTTGAGAATAGCACTGTTCTTGATCCATCTCGAGACAGGTATGTCCATGATCGTGGAGACGTGCGTCAATGCTTCCCCAAGGGTCGCGAATCGCTTCGGGGTCGTCCTCAGGGCTGCGCGAACATTCTCCCTGACGTTCCAGACACCCACGGGCAGGATGTATCCTGGGTGTGCCTCTCGCATGATTGACACTCCGGCCTGCCTGCGTTCCCTCTGCAGCAGTTCGTTGACCGCGAGTCTGGCAGCGTAGTAGCAGCCTCCTATGCTCGCATAGGTCTTCCTTCCGTCGAAGAACTCCCAGTCGGACATGATGGCGATCCTGTCGCTGTTGGGGTTCCATGCAGTCCTGGGATACCATGCCTCTATGAGTTCATATCTCCAAGAGGTAGGCATCATCATAATCGCCCAGCGGTTGTCCAGGCTAGTGGTCTCGTAGATTCGGTATTCGTTGATGGTCGGGTAGGTCTTCGTTGTCTCGAGCATGTGCAGGCCGAGGTTGGAATCCACGGCCGTGATGCTCCAACGGGTTGGCACGAAACGCCTGCGCTTGCCGACCCCGAAAGCCCCGATGCTGAAGGCGCGCTGTATCTGGGATACCAGAGTCCCTTGTTTGTACAATGAGACGAGAGCGTCGCGTGCTCTCATGTCCGTGTCAAAGAATGCCTTCTCGAGTCTGTTGTCGAACCTGCAGTTGGAGACATCGAACTTGCTAAGAGGCGCCGACGGGCCAAATGGCTGGACGTCGTCATCGACTGTCAGCCTGCCAGTTGGTTTTCTCTGGAACTCGGCGATGACCTCAGGAGGGTTGCGGGCAAGCGCAAGATCCCTGGTCTTCGTGACGAGCTTGTTCGGGTTCTCGACATCGCCGACCTTCACCCTGTGCATTCCCCTCACAAGGGTCGACCTGAAATCGATGATGTCGTCAATGGGCAGCCCGACCCATCTCTCCGGCGTGTCGAGGAGGGAGGTATCACCATGGACGGGTGGGATCATCGGTCCTATCGCGACGTCCGGGTATCCCATTCTCCCGACGAAAACGCTCGGTGGGCAGGACCCGTCCAGGGTGGTAGTGTCAATCTGAGACCTTGTCTTGGACGCGGAGTAGAATCGCGCTATGACTGAGCATCTCTCCTTGCCGCAGAGCATCTTCGAACCTTTGCAGTAGACGCATCTCGAGGATTTAGCCGAAACACCTTCCAATGAGAGCAGTTCGTCGAAGATTGACGAGCTATCGACCATGGCATTTGAGCGGCTGAAAGAAGATAGGTCCATCCTGGCTCGTAAGCCCCGAGTGGATAGATAAGGAGGAGGATGGGACAAGCGAAAGTGCAGATACCAAAACCCAATCGATTGATGGCCTACCTTAAAGTAGATATATGCACGACTCAGTTGCAACTATTCGTCTTCGGTTCGGGGGTTGTGTCAGTCGATGATGGAAGCAGTCATATCTCTGAAGATCCCAAAGAACTGGATGAGTGAAATCCCGGAGAAACATCCAGTGAGCATCAAGGTGATCGAGAGGGTGCCATACTCCGACAGAGGAGTCAAGGACCTCGTCGAGATTTCAGGGCCTCAGGACATAATGGAGGAGGTTCTGAAAGACATCAGGAAGAACCCCCTAGTCTCCAGGGTGGACACAACCGTCACGGAGAAGGGCAAGGTGATTGGTGCTGTCACCACCTCGAGATGTGACATCTGCAGGATCCTCACCGATTCGGATGTTTTCCTGATCTCCGCTGAGACGAGGAGCGGAGGAAAGGTCGAGTGGACCCTGGTGCTGAGCGAGAAGGATGTACTCAAGGGGATACTCGACCACCTAAAAAGCAAGAGCGTCGAGGCGGAGCTCATCAAGCTTACCAAGATTGACGACAAAGAGAGCCTGACAGAGCGGCAGGACAAGATCACCCATGTGGCTTTCGAGAGAGGTTACTTCGACTACCCGAAGAGGATTAGCCTGAGGGAGCTGGCGCGCATGTTCGAAGTATCCCCGTCGACATTGTCCGAGATACTGCGAAAAGGACAGAGGAAGATCGTCCTGGACTACTTCAAGAAGCAGAGACAATCCATCTGACGACCAGAAGACAAATGCGTTAACTTAATCTACAGCTTGAAAGGTACGACAACAAAGGCCCAGCAGAAGGGAGCAGGCGATTACAGGATGCCGACAGAAAGAGATGTCATCTCGGCGCTCAAAGAGATCATCGACCCGCACACCAACTTGAGCGTTTACGAAATGGGATTGATCTCCGAAATCAAGGTAACAGGCAAATCGGTGAGCCTGACTTACAGACCCACATCCCCGTTCTGTCCTCTGGGCATTCAGCTCGCACAGAACATCAAGCGGAGGCTGGAGGATCTCAAGGGCATCCAGAAGGCCGATGTGAAAGTCGTGGGACACGTGATGGAAGACCAGATCAACAAGACCCTGAAGGAGGCCTGAGACCTCAGGTCACATTAAGCTCCAAATTTTCTCGCGCGGTCCGCCATTCCCAACATCGTTGGCATCAAGTCCACGCCCCTCATTCTTCCGAGAGCACCCGAGGCACATGATATCTCGTCGAATTCGCGCACCCCGTCAACGCGCGTGCCGCCTCCCGAAATTGTAATCGGCACAGGGTCTGCGCTGTGCTCCTTGACAACGACGGGCGTTGAATGATCACAAGTCAAGGCAACGACGACATCCTCCTTGATGTCCTTCAGCAGGATGCCCAGCATCATGTCGATGCTCTCCACCACGCGGACCTTCATTCGGAAGTCGCCATCGTGGCCGGCGATATCGCCCGCTTTGACGTTCACGAAAACGAAATCGTGATTCTGCAGCAGTCCGAGAGCGGCGTCGGCCTTGGCCTTGTAATCCGTATCCAGACCTCCCGTCGCCCCGGCGACATCAGGTACATCCATACCCACGATGCGGCACATCCCCTTCACAAGTGTCACGCCCGCGACTGCGGCGCAAGTGATCCCGTAGCGATCGGTCAGAGGTTCGAGCGCTCTAGTGCTGCCCGCTCCCCTCGGAAGGACTATGTTCGCTGGAGGGAGCCCATCTTTCACCCTCTGCATGTTGACAGGACTGACCGCGAGTATCGCCGAGGATTTCTTCACGAACTGGTTCACTACCTTCGCCGTCTTCTCCGCTTCTGGTGACAGGGCCCTTGATTCCAGGACACGGCCCTCGCGGTGAGGGTCTATGTCCGACACCCGGTGGTCCAAGCCCTTTCCCCTGAGGACGAGGACACCCCTGTGCTCCGATCCTTCCTTGAATATGATCTCGATGCCGTCGATTTTCATACCAGTAATCGCCCTGGCGAGTTCGTCGGTCCCGGACTTGATGCGCCCAGCCCGTCTGTCTGTGATCATGCCGTTCTTGTCAACAGTGGCGAAGTTGCATCTGAAAGCAACGTCGCCTCTGTCCAGAGCGACGCCCGCACCCGCTGCTTCGATCGGGCCACGCCCGGTGTAGACCGTGTACGGATCGTACCCAAAGAGGGCCAGATGCGCAGTGTCGCTTCCAGGGATGACGCCGGGTCCAACAACGTCCATGGTGCCGCTGACACCGTGCCTTGAGAGTGCGTCCATTGCGGGCTTCTTGGCGAATTGAAGGGGAGTCTTGTTGTCCAACTCTCTCACTGGCCTGTCGGAGAGGCCGTCGCATACAATCATGAGCATCTTCTTGGCTGTCATGGCGCGAGTGCTGAATGGTGCGGCTCGATATTAACCCCTAGCATTCACCAGGCGGCCAACGATGTACGAGGCCAGCGCCGAGGGGGAGATTTGAACTCCCGTGGTGACGAACACCAGTAGCTCTCGAGGCTACCGCCTTAAACCGGGCTTAGCTACCTCGGCAGTATGCTGGATTGTCCCTCATGCATTATCGGTCAAGTATTTGGCGTTTTCAATGGACCCGCTTCCATCGGAGCCGAATCGGGCACGACGAATGAATGTCTCTAAAGACAAAGAAAGGGTAAATATGGACGAGCCCATTCGAGCGAACGGTCGTGCGATGATAGTAACCATTCACATGCTCCCGACGAGAAAGGAGACGAAACGCATCAACCTCGAGAAAGGTTCCTCTGTCGAGCAAGCCATCAGAGCGCTCGGACTCTACCCGGACCAATGGATCCCCATCAGGAACGACGAGCCGTTGCCGTTGGATGAGAAGCTCGAAGACGGCGACGAGCTGAAGCTGATATCTGTCGTGTCCGGAGGGTGAATCGCAGGGCTACTGGCTATAAGACGGACAATTATTATCGCGAGTGAGGAAAAGTATTTATCGACCTGTGTATTAGTAGTGCCGAAGAACAGCGCATCAAACTTCATCTGACATATCATCCTATAATCAAGTGAATGTCAAAGGATTTGGGACTGCCTCGCGGTAGTTGCCAGATCCTCATGGGCTAGATGTCTGTCAACCCCCGTAGGCTGGTGGGCCGAGGCTGGAAACGGCAGTCCCAGCAAGCCGACAGGAGCAGGTTGAAGGAGCTGTTTTTCGCGAATGGAAGTGAACAGAATGGATATAGATCCAAGTACAACGAAGTACCTGATTTCCGCGAAGCTCTCGACGGATGGGATTGTCGAGAAGCCGGACATCGTAGGCGCTATCTTTGGACAGACTGAAGGCCTTCTCGGCGACGAGCTGGATCTGAGAGACCTTCAGAAGAGTGGCAGGATTGGAAGAATCGAAGTCGAAGTGAGCTCTAGCAAGGGCAAGTCAGAGGGAATAGTCTATGTTCCTTCTAGTCTCGACCAAGTTGAGACGGCGATACTTGCGTCGTCCCTGGAGACTATCGACAGGGTCGGCCCGTGCAAGGCAAGGATATCCATCGAGAAGATCGAGGATGTCAGGGTCTCCAAGAGGAACAAGATCGTCGAGCGCGCGAAGCAACTGCTCACCGAACTGCTCAAGGCATCGAAGGTTAGCGGGGTCGATCTTGCGGACTCCGTGAGACAATCAGTACAGATCGAAGAGGTCATGCACTATGGCAAAGAGAGACTGCCAGCTGGTCCGAACATCGAGGACTCGGATGCGATCATCGTGGTCGAGGGACGCTCGGATGTTCTGAACCTTCTCAAGTACGGCATCAAGAACATAATAGCCGTCGAGGGTACCAACGTGCCTCAGACGATCATTGACCTGTCCAAGGAGAAGGTCGTGACAGCCTTTGTCGATGGAGATCGAGGCGGCGAGCTGATCCTCAGAGAGCTGCTGCAAGTGGCTGAGGTCGATTTCGTCGCGAGAGCCCCTGCGGGTCAGGAAGTCGAGGAACTCACGCAGAAGCAGATCGTCAAATGCTTGAGGAACAAAGCTCCCGCAGACCAGTTTGCAGAAATGCTCAACATACCTTCTGGAGCACCCAAGAATGGTCAAAAAGAGGTCAGACGCGAGGAAGAGCGAGGTGACCGCCACAGGCATGAAGAGGACAGAGGAAGACACGTCAGGGAGAGGGAACAAAAGCCCCTGCCCCGGCCTGTCGAGGAAAAGGCTGTGAAGAGGTTCTCCCCTGAGCAAGCAAGATACAAATTGGTGTTGGAGGAGCTCAGCAACACATCGAAGGCCAAGTTGCTCAACTCCGTTGGGAACGTCCTCAAGGAAGTCCATGTGAGCATGCTTGCGGATACTCTCAAGGAAACCACCGAGGCTGTGATTGCGGTCATCCTTGACGGGATAATCACGCAGCGTGTCCTCGATATCGCGGTGGAAAAGAATATCAGTACGGTAGTCGGTGTTAAACTGGGTAACATCGCCAAGCTCCCGACGAGCGTCGAGGTGCTGACGAAAGAGGACCTCAGCTGAACATCGTGACCGAAATGCCCAAGGAAGACGAACATTCAGAGAAATCTCCAAGGTCCCTTGACGAACTGGAGACCACCGAGGACATCAAGATCTCATCTGACCCACTGCAGAGAGTCATCGGACAGGACGAAGCGGTCAGACTGGCCAGGATAGCGGCGTCCCAGAGACGCCACTTTCTCCTGGTGGGACCTCCTGGAACAGGGAAATCAATGATAGCGCAGGCGCTGGCCCTCCATCTCAGCCGGCCCACGGAGGAGATCAGAGTGGTCCACAATCCGGAGAACCCTGAGAGACCGCTCGTCGAGGTCAAGGGATTCGATGAGGTCACGAAGGAACTCGAATCCAAAGGCTACGCAGAGGGGGAGTTCATCGACCCGAAGGAGGCTCCCGTCAATGTTGCTGAGCGTCTGGGATATCGATGCGCGAGCTGCGGGACCTATTCCTCTCCGAAGGATGGCTTCTGCCCGAAATGCGCGAGGGCGAAAGTCGCCCAGGTCCGCTCCACGCCGAACAACCCGTTCGGAGACCTGCTGGGCGGCCTGGTCGAGGTAACGATGGGGCAGATGGGAGGCAGGGAGCGCGTCACGACGACCAGGAAGAGGTTCGGCAAGGAGGAAGTGGTCGTTTTCGAGCGTGCCGGTGAGATGATCAAGGTTCTGGACCAGCAAGCTCTCGAGAAACGGCGCGAGCTCGAGAAGGAGAGTCCGAAGAAAGTCATCGTACCTATCGATAGGAATCCATTCGTTCTCGCAACCGGTGCAAGCGAGGTCGAGCTTCTGGGCGACGTGAGGCACGACCCTTACGGCGGCCACCCTCAGCTCGGGACTCAGCCTTACGATCGAGTCGTGGCCGGCGCCATCCACAGTGCCCACCAAGGTGTCTTGTTCGTCGATGAGCTACCGCTCTTGGGCCATCTCCAGAGATTCATATTGACGGGAATGCAGGAAAAGCGCTTCCCGATCGCAGGTAGGAACCCGCAGAGCGCTGGCGCGAGCGTGCGCGTGGATAATGTTCCATGTGACTTCATATTCGTCGGCGCCTGCAACATACAGGATCTGCCCCACATACTGTCCCCCCTCAGGTCGCGGATCAACGGCGGAGGCTATGAGGTGCTGGTCGAGACCGTCATGCCCGACACAGAAGAGAACAGGTTCAAGCTCATGCAGTTCGTCGCACAGGAGATAGTCATGGATGCGAGGATTCCACACGCGAGCAGGGACGCGGTCGAGCTGATCGTAGAAGAAGCCAGGAAGAGGGCGAGGACCATTGACAACAAGGACAAGTCGCTGACCCTTAGGCTTAGGGAGCTCGGCGGACTCGTCAGAGCCGCTGGGGATGTTGCAGTCATTGAGAATGCCACGCTTATCGAAGCGAAGCACATCAAAGATGCTCTAAAGCGGGCACGCCCCGTGGAGGAGCAGATAAAGGAGAGATACGGGAGCTATATGGGCGGTCTCTCCTCTGATGTCAGCACTTCGGAGAAGGAGTCCTCGCCATACCACTACTGGAACTACCACGTCCATGACGACAAGCGCGGATACAGCTGATTACTCCGTCTATGTCTGAAGGACCTTCATCATCTTGTAGGCGTCCTCGCCGTTCGTGTAGAATTCTCTTGTCTCTCCGTAGAGGGAGAACCCCTGCCTTTCGTAGAAGGCAATCGCATCCTTGTTACTCTTCCTCACTTCCAGGATCACGGTGTCGAATCCCTTCGCGAGACAGCTCGAATACAGTTCCTCCATGAGCATCCGGCCGAGCGACCTCTTTCTCCTCTCTGGGAGGATGGCGAGCATCAAGACTCGAGCGACCTTGGGACCGGAAGGAACTGTCGCCACGAATCCGACAATGTCACCGTCGTCCTGAACGACGAGGAATCCTTCTCGCCAGAGGTTGTGGACCGTCAGGTAGAGCGATGGAGGATACGCCTCGCCCAGCGACTTCTTCACGATCTTCGTTATGAACGGAATATCGGTCGGGGAGAACGGCCTGGTGACTATCATGACGGCCGTGTCAATCTCGTTTCGGATGATTAAGTTTGCGAGCTGATCGATGTTGATGCTTGGCGACGAGCGCTCCTATCAGAAGACCGATAGAACCGCCCACAATAGAAATCAACACTCCGAGTCTGCCCACGGGATCGCCGCCGTACGAAATAGGGCTGTCATCCGATCGGATTTCGACTGTAACGGTATCGTATCCTTTGTTGCCCCATGCATCCTCGACTGTCAGGGAGATTTCTATCCGTCCTGGTTTTGTGGCGAAGAACCAAGCTTGCTCAGTCGTGCACTCTACCTCCCCGTCCTCATCGATGTCCCAGGCCCAGTGAGCGATAACCCGGTCATCGCTCGAGCCTCCGGCATCCAATCGTACCTGCTCTCCAAGCCCGACCGTTTGATCCTCTCCCGCATCCGCACTTGGAGCTATTTCGTCCGGCGTCCAATCGAGACCGAACGCCTTCGAGAAGTAGGTCGCCAGCTCATTCGATTCCAGAATAGCAGCGAGCTCTCTGTTCCGGGCAAAGGACGAGTATCCCCAGTTGTTGCTGGAGATCAATACGCGTCCACCATCGATCACTGCGCCCTTGTTGTGCAACACAGTCACCGGGCCGGATGAGTCCGACAACTTGAACTCCCCTGCCCAGCTCGCGTTCAGCGCGTTCGAGGCCATGTGAGCGACCACGTCCGAATTCGTCTCCAAGTTAAACCATGTAGAATCTAAAAGCATCTCGACGCTTGCGCCTCGCGACATCGCGACCTCAAGGGCCTCGAGCAACGGGCTTGGACGAGGGGACTCATCCCATCGCGTATCCCAAAGCAGATCCACCTGGAACTGTTCCGTCTTGATCGAGGATGCGGCGGAGAAGATTGATCCGGCAAATGGAGCAACCAGTGATCCATCGGGGGAAGGGACCAGCCTTATCCGTGACTCGCACGTAGAGCGAAGAGGCCGCAGTATTCCCCTCGTATGATTGACTTGTGGGCTTGATGGCAGAACTGCATTAGCGTCAAAACGAGGGCACTTCCTCCATTCGAAGACGTCGCTTCGCGATGCTCGAGAGTCCGAGTCGAACAGCTCAGCAAGGTATCTGGCGACATTCGCGTCCTCTATCATGACTCCCCATCCCCTGTTCCCGCATAGCTTGTCGACAGGGAGGCCGCTCTCGACGAAATTCTCAGACAACACTATCGAAGCCCTGTAATCCACAACCAAATACTTCGCGTGCAATGGCCCGATGTGCTGCACGATCTTTGAGCTGAGATTCCCGTTGAGCATGTCCAGATGCACTCCTCCTGATGCTAAGACTGATGCGCAAATTGTCTCGCGCTCGCTTATCCCTCCTGCGGGCGCACCGTCAAGTAGCACCTGAACACTCACTCCTCTCGCCGCCGCCTGCGAGAGAGATGTGCACACGGCAACTGAATCCAACTCGTAGGCGCAGAGTCTTATGCTAGAACGGGCCGAGCTCAGCGTGTCCGTCACGACATCCAAAGAGCAATCAGGGCTGACGAACGCGGTCAAAGCGCCAGGCGCTACCGTCGTTTCCAGCGACTCAAATTCCGTGTAACCATACTTGTACTCTCTGAAAGGCTGCCAGTCCACCCGGCTGTTCGTGTCCTGGCAAGATGGGCCAGCTGCTATCCTCTTGCACACCTCGCCCTTCCTCAGGGCTGGGACGGGCGGACCATTCCAGCTTAGGGAGATATCGCTGCAATTTCCATACACGACAAAATCGACAGCCACGCCTTTAGAATCCAATAGCGCGAGGGAATCGCCTGCATCCGAAAGACGCCAGCTCCCGTTGACCGAGACATTCCGTTGCGTCCTCGGGTCGATCGTCGAAATGTCTGGACACATACCATACGCGGAGAAGTAGGAACTCGCGTTCATCGAAACCGTCAGGCTTGATGAGGGCTGGAGCCACTGGTCCTGACAGAAGCGCAACACGCCCTCACCATCTGTGAGGCTCCAATTCCTGAGATCGACAGGAATCTGCGTTGCACTCTTCAGTTTCACGTACTCGTCGTCAAGGAGACCGCATGGATAGAACTCCGAGATCAGTACTGATGCCTCAGCTGGGACAGCTTCAGAACGAACTCGATCTGATGAGAGGAAGTGACACGGCGCAAACGCGACCGACATGAAGAGCAAGGCCGATGACACCGCCAGAACGCGTCTGCGCCGCATCGACCAGCTGAGGCAGCCTCGCGGAGAAGACTGAGTGCGCTACAAGTAGGCTTCCTCATCCCTTGAGACCGGAGACCAGGTCCACCAAGACTGCCCTGGGGTCCTTGGCCTTGACGACTCCACTTGCCAGGAGGACGCCATCGGTCCCGAGCTCGAGGGCTTTGGCGACGTCGTGACCGTTCTTGACTCCAGCGCCGCAGAGCACGCCAACGCTCTTGCTGATCCCTTTGATCGCCAACACGGTGTCAGCGACAATCTTAGGGTTGGCAGTCGTGACAGACACGTCTCCTCCGATGAGTTCAGGAGGTTCGATTGCGACAAAATCGGGCTCCATGGCCGCACAAGCCCTGCTGACAGCGAGGTTGTTGGTGCAGACTATGGTCGCGAGACCGGCCCTCCGAGACCTGTCAATGATCTCATGGATCTCGGAGATCTTGATTCTCCTCTCCGAATGGTTCACGAGGGTTCCCAGCGCACCAGAGGACTTCGCATTCTCGACCGTAATGTGTCCAGTTGTGCTACCTGATTGCACACTGTCGATGTGCTGCGCAAAGACTGGTATCTTCACGGCCGATGCAACGATGGCGAGGTCAAGCATCGGGGGTGCCACAATCAATGATGCCCCGGTCTCCGATGAGATTTGAGCGCAGAGCTTCGCAAGAGCAAGTGCTCCTGGGCCGCTCGCTTCGGGGTATGTCTTGAAGTTGACCACGATCACTGGTTTTCGGATGGGCAAAGTTCACGACCTCGTCACAGAGGCTGCATCCTCGGCTCGAGTTTCTTCAATATGTCAGGGCGAGTGGTGTACTCCAGTTCCTCTGGAGACACGATGCCTGGCATGAATGGTCCGTGCCCTCTCATGTAGATCGATACCTCCATGGCCTTGTTCCTCACGACGTCCCACTCTCTACCGGCGAAATAGTCTATCGGCTTGTGGTCTCCAGGTTTCGAACCCGGCGCTTCGGAGCCCTGTATCTTGCCGTTCGTGATCTGGATACCGAGGGAGCATACCCGCGGGGGACCATCGTGGTAGGTGGGATCGGACTGGTCGACGGCGCAAGGGTACCATGCACCGTAGTGAGAGCCGCGCATCCAGCCGGCTACCAACTGCGGGAATGCAAACGGCTGGAGAACCTCTCCGACTGCAGGCAGGCCTGACTGGCACCTGACCAACATCACGGGGTCGTCCTTGCCAACATACTTGCCAGCGAGGATATTCAGCTTCTCGGTCGAGACGACCGCTGCTATGCCGACCGAACGGTGGATGACCCGCTTGACCGCATATCTGGTAGTATCTCCCAGAAGGGCCAATATGTCATAGAGCTCGGCGGGGGAGCTCATCAAGACCTTCTTGTGGTCGACGACGTCCACAATCTCGACATCGTATCCGAGGTGGGCTCTGGGATCGATCACGAGGCCGGTAGTAGTGAACGGGTCCATGAAGATCTTCGAGATCGGAAGTGAATAGGCGGATGGGCCGCACTTGTCGGCCATGAACACGAGCATAGGTTCGGTGGGTCTCTCCTCGAACTCCATCTCTGCCGCCCCTGGGCCTTGTCCTCTCACATTCCCAGAGAAGGCATCGGAAAGCAGGTCCTGCCCCGCCGCGTACAAGTGCATCTTCTTCGCCTCGTTCGCTGCGGCCATAAACGCGTTCCATGCTAGCTCATGGACCTCCCTGTTATTCTCGCCCTTCCTGTGAGTCATCAGAAGCTGCATGTCGTCTCCGCATCTCGTGACGTAGTAGTCGTTCAGGA
>Ga0315289_10000082_pt1 | contig 142849 bp, 118 predicted proteins | sample YL17G11_40_MG_FD_203452 | JGI IMG/M metagenome (GOLD analysis project Ga0315289, IMG submission 203452) | Sediment microbial communities from Yellowstone Lake, YNP, Wyoming, USA - YL17G11_40 | ecosystem: Environmental > Aquatic > Freshwater > Lake > Sediment | place: USA: Wyoming | collected... | reverse complement strand
CCCATTCCCTACACGTCGCCCTCCCCCGTTCTCTACACGTCGCCCCCCCGTTCTCTACACGACGACCCCCATCGGCCTGTTCTATTTCTCCTCCTCCGCCTCCGCCTCCTCCTCCACCAGGACCGCCACCGCGGAGAGGGCGTCCCCCTCCTGGAAGCGCATCAGCCGCACCCCCTGGGTGTTGCGCCCCATGACGGAGACCTCGCTGGCCGGGTAGCGGATGACCATCCCGCCCTCGGAGATCAGGAGCAGCTCCTCGTCGCCCCCGATCAGGCGCATCGTGACCACCGGGCCGTTGCGCAGGGTGGTCTTGATGTTGATGACGCCGAGGCCGCCCCGGTTCTTCAGCGGGTACTCCTCCAAAGGCGTCCGTTTGCCGAAGCCCTTGGCGGTGGCGACCAGAATCTCGGAATCGTCACCCCCGGCGGGGTCCACCACGGCCATGCCCACCACGGCGTCCTCGGGCTCGGTCAGGCGGATGCCGATGACCCCCCCCGCGGCGCGCCCCATGGGGCGGGTCTGCACCTCCGCGAACCGGACGGCACGACCGTTGCGCGTGGCCAGGATGACGTGCTGCCGGCCGTCGGTCAGCCGCACACCTATCAGCCGGTCGTCGGACCCCAGGCCGATGGCGATGATTCCGCCCTTGCGCGGGTTGGCGAAGGCGGAGAGCTCGGTCTTCTTCACCATCCCCCGGGCCGTGGCCATGACGAGGTAGTTCTCTTTGTCGTCCAGGTCGCGCACGGGCACCACGGCCGTTATCTTCTCCCCCTCGTCGAGCTCGAGGAGGTTGACGATGGCGGTACCCCGGGCCAGGCGCGAGGCCTCGGGTATCTGGTAGATTTTCAGCCAGTAGCAGCGCCCGTCGGTGGTGAAGCACAGCAGGTGGTCGTGGGTCCGGGCGATGAACAGCTGCTCGACGAAGTCCTCCTCCTTGGTCTGGATGCCGGTGACCCCGACGCCGCCCCGCCCCTGGGCCCGGTAGGTGTCGGGCTGCATCCTCTTGACGTAGCCCTCCCGGGTGAGCGCCACCAGGGCGCTCTCATCGGCGATGAGGTCGGTCGGCAGAGGCTCGCCGGGGAGGTCCGCTACGATGCCCGTCCGGCGCTCGTCCGAGTACTTGGCCGCCACCTCGGTGAGCTCATTCTGGATGACGTTCTTAATTTTCTGCCGGTCGCCCAGGAGCTCCTCGAGGCGGGCGATGGTCCGGGTGAGCTCGTCGTAGGAGTCGGCGAGTTTTTTGTGCTCCAGGGCCACCAGCCGCGACAGGCGCATCTCGAGGATGGCCTTGGCCTGGGGCTCGGAGAGCGACCAGCCGGTCATCAGCTTGTTCTGCGCCGTGGCGGTGTCCGGGGAGGAGCGCAGGGTCGCCACGATGCGGTCCATGTCGCCCAGGGCGACCAGGAGACCCTCGACGATGTGGGCCCGGCGCTTCGCCTGGTCCAGCTCGTACCGGCTCCGGCGCTCCACCACCTCGATCCGGTGCTCGACGAACCGCCCCAGGAGGTCCACCAGGCTCAGGTACCGGGGCTCGCCCGACACCAGCGCGAGGTTGATGACCCCGAAGGTGGTCTGGAGCTGGGTGTGCCGGTAGAGGTGGTTGAGGATAATCTCGGCCGACGCATCTTTTTTCAGCTCCACCACGACTCGCACGCCCCGGCGGTCCGACTCGTCGCGCAGGTCGGCCACGCCGTCCACGGTCTTCGAGCGCACCAGGTCCGCGATCTGCTCCACCAGGCGCGACTTGTTCACCTGGTAGGGGATTTCGGTGATGACGATGCGCGCCTTGCCTTTTTTAGGCTCCTCCACGGTCGCCCGGCCGCGCACGATGAGCTTCCCGCGCCCCGTGGTGTAGGCGTCCAGGAGCCCCTCCCGGCCGAGGATGATCCCGCCCGTCGGGAAATCCGGACCGGGGAGAATGCCCATCAGCTCACCGAGGCTCACCTCGGGTGAGGCGATGTAGCGCACGAGGGCCCGGCACACCTCGCCCAGGTTGTGCGGCGGCATGTGGCTCGCCATCCCCACGGCGATGCCCGTGGAGCCGTTCACCAACAGGTTCGGGATGCGCGAGGGCAGGACGACCGGCTCGTTGAGCGACGCGTCGAAGTTGGGGACGAAGTCCACCGTGTCCGATTCAATGTCGGCGAGCATCTCCTCGGCCAGCTTCGACAGGCGCGCCTCCGTGTAGCGCATCGCCGCGGGTGGGTCGCCGTCCAGGGAGCCGAAGTTGCCCTGGGGGTCCACCAGGGGGTAGCGGCTGGTGAAGTTCTGGCCCAGGCCCACGAGGGTGTCGTAGAGCGCCTGATCGCCGTGCGGGTGGTACTTGCCCATCGCCTCGCCGACGATGCGGGCCGCTTTCCGGTGCGGCTTGTTGGAAGCCAGACCGAGCCCCTGCATGGCGTAGATGAGGCGTCGGTGGACCGGCTTGAGGCCGTCGCGCACGTCGGGCAGGGCGCGGCCGACGATGACGCTCATCGCGTACGAGAGGTAGCTCCGGCGCATCTCCTCGTCTACGGAGACCTTCTGGATGGACTGTTCGCGCAGGGTCATGTTTGATGGGGTGGGTGAGGTGTGAGCGGGGTCCTTTTTAAAGGGAGTATGATAACATTAACTCCCTTGAATGTCAACGCTTTTCGCCATTTTTTATCGGCCGGTTTTCCCTCGTAAACCGGCGTTTTTTTCTCCGGAAAGCGGTCGTCCTTCAGGCGCATTTATTTCCGGGGGTGTGGTACAATACGTCTCCCGCCCCGCTCCAGAAGCTGGCGGGGATAATCCGCGACGCGACCTCCGGAAGGCTACCAACCCTAAATCGCGAAGCCTGGAGTGGTCACACCACAACCGGGAGGTACTGAGATGGTCATGCGCGCCATGCGCGAGAAGATGAAGCCCATTCTCTGGATCGCCATCATCGGCTTTCTGGGGACCATCGTTTTCGCCTGGGGCATGAGTTACAACAAGGGCGGCGGCTGCCAAAAGTCGCCCATGGTCCTCGTCGTCAACGGCGAGGAGGTTCCGTACTCCGAGTACTACCAGCTCTCCGAGGGCCTCTTCCGCCGGTACGTGGCGAACGAGCGCAACCGGATGGGAGACTTCTACGACCCTTCGCGAGAGCCCGAGCTGCGCGAGGTGGCCGGCCAGGACGCCATCGAGCTAATCATCGAGGACTACGTGGTCCGCCAGCAGGCCCGGGAGTGGGGCCTTTCGGTGACCGAGGAGGAGGTCAGCCAGACCATCGAGCAGGTGCCCTACTTCCACGGTGAGAACGGGGCCTACGACCCCAACCTTTACGAGGCCTTCCTGCGCGACCAGGGCACGACTAACGATGATTACCGCCGGCAGCTCGGGCACGAGCTCCTGGTGGAGAAAGTCCACTCCATCGTCTTCGACGCGGTTTACGTCCCGGAGCCGATGGTGCGCGCCGAGTTCCTCGATTCGAACCAGTTCGCCTCCGCCGACTTCACCCAGATCACCTACGGCGCATTCGTGGGCGATGTCGTGCTCACCGAAGCCGAGACCCGCAAGTACTACGACTCCCACCCCGAGGAGTTCATGGCCCCGGCCCAGGTCACCGTGGATTACATCGCCCTGAACTTCGACGACCTCTACGCGCGGGTGGAGCTGACCGATGAGAACCTGCGGGCCTACTACGAGCAGGTGAAGGAGGAGGAGACCTCCGCCGGCAGAATCCACGTGCGCCACATCCTCTTCGTCACCCCGGAAGGCGCTGACGAAAAAACGGTCGAGGCGGCCCGGGTCAAGGCGGCCGCCGTCATCGAGCGGTTGAACGGCGCGCCGTCGGGAGATCCCACAAATTTCGAAAAAATCTTCGACGAATACTCAGGCCCTTCGACCCCCGGCCCGACCGGAGAGGTGCGACCTACGCCGCCCGCGGTCGTCGCCGAGGACCTGGGCTTCTTCGGGCCCGGCGAGATGGTCCCCGAGTTCGAGGAGGCCGCCTACGCCCTCTCTCCCGGTGCCTTCAGCCAGGAGCCGGTGAGGACCGAGTACGGCTGGCACGTCATCCGCCGGGAGTCGGACGTGCCGACCTTCGAGGATATGCGGGCCGAGCTGGAGAACCGCCTGCGGATGGACCAGGCGCTCAGCGCCATGGACAAGTTCCAGGGCACGCTCTCGGGGGCGCTCTCCGAGGGCAAGAGCCTGGAGCAGGCCGCGGCCCTCATCCCCGACGTGGAGGTTCAGCGCGCTGGGCCCTTCACCCAGGACGCCATCATCGTGGACCCAAAGATAGGCCGCTTCAACCAGTTCCGCGACGCCGCCTTCAAACTGGAGCCGGGACAGGTCTCCGGCATCCTCACCCGCACCCACGAGGACCCCACCGACCCCGACGCGGCGTTCAAGCACGACTTCTACGTTCTGCGCGTGGCCGAGCGCACCCCGGAAAAACCCTACCCCTTCGAGGACGTCCGGGGCCGGGTGGAGGCCAAGGTGCTCAACCGGAAGGCGTGGGACCTGGCGGAAAGGCACGCGGGTGAGCTAGAGGCCCTGGCGAAGCAGGTCGGCCTCGACCGTGCCGCCGTCGAATTGGGCGACAGTGTCGTCTCCGCCGACCAGCTCACCCGCTCCGGCGAAATCCCCGGTCTGGGCGTGGCGCCCGCGGCCGCCCGCACCGCCTTCGAGCTCCAGCCCGGCGAGCTGTCCCCAGTGGTCCGCGACCGCGACGGTTTCTACATCGTCCGCGGGAGGAGCGTCTCCGAGCCCTCGCCGGGGGCTTACGGCAACCGCCTGGAGGGTCTGCGCCGGAATATGATATCAGTCCTCAAGAACTCCTTCTACAGGGCATGGGTGGATTCGCTGGTGGCCCAGGCCGAAGTGGAGAACCACCTGGAGGAGATCCTGGCCGAAATCGCCCAGCGCCACGGTGAGGCGGAACAGGCGGCCCAGGAGAAGGAACACGAACAGGGTGATGGCGGCGGCGGCGGCTACGGCTACTAACCCGACGGTCCGCGAGTTCTTGAAAACTAAGGCGGGCTGCGGCCCGCCCTTCATCTCCCTCCCCCCTCTGGGGGGAGGCGCGCCTACGGGTCGGGGAGGGGGGTTCCCCAGACGTGGATTTGTCGTCCGATAGCTGCCGGGTCCGCTTCGCGCCCAGCCCCACGGGGCACCTCCACGTGGGCCACGTGCGCACCGCCCTCTACAACTTCCTCCTCGCAAAGGGGAGGGGGGGAGCCTATATCCTGCGCATCGAGGACACGGACGTGGAGCGCTCCACGCCGGAGTCGCTCTCCGCGATTCTTGCGGCCCTGCGCTGGCTGGGGCTGGACTGGGACGAGGGCCCGGACGTGGGCGGTCCCTGCGCGCCCTACCTGCAGAGCGAGCGCTACGAGCACTACCGCCGGGCGGCCGAGGGTCTCTTGAATTCCGGCGCCGCCTACCCCTGCTTCTGCACCCCCGGGGAGCTGGACGCCGAGCGCGAGGAGGCGCATAAGCGGAAGGAGGCCTACCGCTACTCGGGCCGCTGCCGGGGCCTCGACTGCGGGGAGGCCCGTAGGCGTATGGACGCCGGCGAGCCCCACGCCGTGCGATTCGCCATCCCCGAGGGCGAGACCGCCTGGGTGGAGCCGACCCAGCGCGGCCGGGTCTCCTTTTCCAACGCGGACATCGAGGACTTCATCCTCTGGCGCGGACCGTCGGTCACCGAGGGGCACCCGCTCTACAACTTCACCGTCACCGTGGACGACGTCGCCATGCGCATTACCCACGTGCTGCGGGGCGACGACCACATCTCCAACACACCCAAGCAGATTCTTTTGTACCGGGCGATGGGCGCGGAGCCGCCGGTCTTCATCCACATGCCCATGATTCTGGGCCCCGACCGGCAGAAGCTCTCCAAGCGCCACGGGGCCACGTCGCTGGCCGAGTTCCGCCGCCTGGGCTACCTCCCCGAGGGGTTGGTGAACTACCTGGCGCTCCTGGGCTGGAACGAGGGGACCGAGCGGGAGCTCTACGCGCTGGACGAGCTGACGGCCGCGTTTTCCACGGAGCGCATCTCCAACACCGCCGCTGTCTTCGACTACGACAAGTGCCGGTACATCAATGGTGAGCACCTGCGGCGTCTGGCCGTCGAGAGAAGGGCAGAGCTTGCTTTTCCATATATTAATGAGGAGCTGGATACGGTTAAGAGAGGTTTCACTGAAAGTGAGCAGAACCTAATATGGGGGCTACAAGAAGGAAAACTCGACCATAACAAACCTGGATGGTCGCGGTTTGTGGATATAGTGGACCGGATCGGCGACCGGGCCAAGCTTCTCAGCGACTACGTCTTCTACGTCCGGCCGTTCTACCTCGCCCCCAAGGATTACGACCCCGAGGCGGTGAAGAAGGTTTTATCCAAAGGGGGCGTGACTGCTTCCCTCACCGAGGCGCGGCGCCTGTTCGAGAAAACGGACCTCGACCACGACACCCTGGAGGCGGCCTTCCGCGCCAAGGCCGAGGAGCTGGGCCTCGGGCTGGGCAAGCTGGTCCAGCCGGTCCGGGTGGCGCTCACCGGCGGCACGGTGGGCATCGGCCTCTTCGAGACCGTCGTGCTTCTGGGGCGGGAGGAGACCCTGGCCCGGATTGACGCCTGCCTGGGTTTCATCGGCGGGCGGTAGGTCGGGATGGACGGCCGAAGGCCCCCGCGGGGTCCTTTTTTTGTGCCCTCTACCTAGGCGGGACGTCCCTTTGGGCGGGGTTGACAAGGCAACAGAGGCACGTTAGACTTGACCCCGCTTTGGGGCACAGCGGATTAGCCGAAAAATATCAATAAATTACGCCCCGCAACCTCCACCTCGGCAACGCGCCGGTCTCTTGAAAAAGGAGGCGACGTGTCCATCACCCTCACCCCCGACCAGGTCCTGCCCACCCTGAAGAAGTACATGCTGGCCGACGGCTACGGCGACCTGGTATTCGACCTGGAACGCTCCAAGGGCGCGGTCATCTACGACAAGCTCCACAACCGCGAGCTTCTCGACTTCTTCACCTGCTTCGCCAGCTCGCCCATCGGCTACAACCACCCAAAACTCACCGCGCCCGATTTCCTTAAAAAACTGGGCCGGGTGGCGGTGAACAAGCCGTCCAACTCCGACGTCTACACCACGGAGATGGCGGAGTTCGTGGCGACCTGGGCGCGCATCGCCATGCCCGATTACGCCAAGCACCTCTTCCTGGTCTCCGGCGGCGGCCTGGCGGTGGAGAACGCCCTGAAGGCCGCATTCGATTACAAAACCCGGCGCAACCTCCAGGACGGCGTCTGGAAGGACGACGCCGAGGCTCAGGCCCATGAGAGCGAACTGGTCGTCATTCACTTCAAGCAGGCCTTCCACGGCCGAACCGGCTACACCCTCTCCCTCACCAACACCGCCGACCCCCGCAAGTACAAGTACTACCCGAAGTTCGACTGGCCCCGCATCAACTCCCCCGGCATCAACTTCAACCTCCCCGAGCCCGAGCGCTGGGAGCTCTGCGCCGAGCAGGAGGCGCTGGCGGTCGAGGAGATACGCACCGCCATGGCCAAGCACCCCCACGGCGTCGCCGCGATAATCATCGAGCCGATCCAGGCCGAGGGGGGGGACCGCCACTTCCGCTTCGAGTTCCACCGGAAACTGCGCGAGCTGGCCGACGAGGCCGACGCCATGCTCATCCACGACGAGGTCCAGACGGGCTTCGGCCTGACGGGGAAGTTCTGGGCCTCGGAGCACCTCGGCGTCCGACCGGACATCATAGCCTTCGGTAAGAAGAGCCAGGTGTGCGGGATCATGGCCGGGGATAAGGTGGACCGGGTGAAGTACAACGTCTTTTCCGATGAGGCGGCGCCGGACGGGACGATTCCCGGTTCGAGCCGCCTCAACTCCACTTTCGGCGGGAGCCTGGTAGACATGGTCCGTTGCCAGGCGTACCTCGAGGTTATCGAGGAGGAGGGGCTGGTGGATAACGCCGCCCGGGTGGGCGCCCACCTCCTCGAGGGGCTCCACTCGGCGCTCGAGGGGACGGAGGGCAACGGGGAGCGGGGCCTGGGGCTGATGATCGCCTTCGAGATGCCCACGGGCGAGGAGCGTGCCAGGGTCTGGCGGGCGATGTACGACCGCGGGCTCTTCGCCATCACCTGCGGGGCGCGCTCCATCCGCTTCCGGCCGCCGTTGAATCTGACGGAGGCCCAGGCGGACCGGGGACTCACCATCGTCCGCGAGGCGCTCAAGTCGCTATAGAAAACCGGGGTGAGGGTTCTGTATATCCCCTCTCCCTTCCAGGGAGAGGCGCGCCTACGGGTTAGGGTGAGGGGCGAGGTCGGGATCGCAGTTCGCCCTCTACGTGGGCGTGGGCTAGGGTGAGAATCAGGCGGCGGCCCACGGAGGGGCCGCCCTACGTCATCGCAAGATACCCTTCCCGCCTTCGTTGTGTTACCATCCCGCTGTGGCGAACCGGTCGCCCACCGTCGTCGCGGCATCTTTCAAATGATCTCGCCGGTCGTCCCAGGGGTTTTATGAAATACGTCGGCTACGTCCTGGCCCTGGTGCTCATCATCTTCAGCGTCATCGTCATCCTGAGCGCCTTCGGCCCCTACGCCGTGAACATTTACACGCGGCTCTTCGGCGGCATCGGCATCCTCGGCGTGGGCGTGGTTGTGCTGGCCCTGACCGCCCGCTGGGCCGCGAAAAAGAAGCGCGAGGAGGCCGGCGCCCTCACCATCCACCAGCAGATTGATCTCACCGGCGACGTCCACATCGAGCGCCTGAAGTGCGAGAGCTGCGGGGCGGCCCTGGACAAGTCAAGCGTCACGGTCAAGGCCGGCGCCGTGCACGTGGACTGTCCATACTGCGGCACCAGCTACGTCGTCGAGGAGGAGCCCAAGTGGTGAGGGGCGTCTCCGGGACGGCCGCGCCGGGCTCGCATTACGCGCCCCGTTCGGCTAAATTGCCATCGCCCAGCGGAATCGGGCGCACCGGCGGGCCGAAGTAGCTCAGCAGGCCAGAGCTCCCGCCTTGTAAGCGGGTGGTCGTCGGTTCGAATCCGACCTTCGGCTCCACGAACTCCCCCCGCGCGCGATTAACCCTTGATTTTACCGGAGGCCTTCGAGTATAATGCCCGGTCCGTGGCGGGGTTCCCGAGCGGTCAAAGGGAACAGACTGTAAATCTGTCGGTGTACGCCTTCGAAGGTTCGAATCCTTCCCCCGCCACCAGCGCGGCGCGCTGGACCGCGGTTCCGCGGGGAGAGGTTCGTTCAGTTCGATTGCAACCGCCGCGAGCGACGCCGTTTTTCAAGTAACGGATAGAAGCAACCAGCGCGGCGCGCTGGACCGCGGTTCCGCGGGGAGAGGTTTAGTCAATTCGTTCACAACCGCCGCGAGCGACGCCGTTTTTTAAGTAACGGATAGAAGCCACCAGCGGCTGGGAGCCGCCGCCAGTTCCGCGGGGGGAGTTTTTAGAAAATACAAGAGCAACCGCCGCGAGCGACGCCATTTAAGAACTGATAGAAGCCACCAGCGCGGGGCGCTGGACCCCGGTTCCGCGGGGGGAGTTTTTAGAAAATACAAGAGCAACCGCCGCGAGCGACGCGGGAATACCTCGAAATTGATCAATTCATCGGGCTTCAGGGCGCGGGAATAGCTCAATTGGTAGAGCATCAGCCTTCCAAGCTGAGGGTCGCGGGTTCGATCCCCGTTTCCCGCTCCAGTATTTGACGGGGGGAGATACGCGGGGATGACCCCTCGAAGGGCGTCAAACGCAAATTGCGAAACAGGAAGTGGTACCACCACCCCGCTCCAGTATTTGACGGGGGGAGATACGCGGGGATGACCCCTCGAAGGGCGTCAAACGCAAATCGCGAAACAGGAAGTGGTACCACCACCCCGCTCCAGTATTTGACGGGGAGATACGCGGGGATGACCCCTCGAAGGGCGTCAAACGCAAATCGCGAGACAGGAAGTGGTACCACCACCCCGCGAGGGGGTTGCACAGGCGCGGAAGGCTTTAGTATAATCTCCGGCCGCCGGGGACTCACCCGGGGTTCCCTCGGATTTACCAGGCCCTCGTAGCTCAGTCGGTAGAGCACCTGCATGGTAAGCAGGTGGTCACCAGTTCAATTCTGGTCGAGGGCTCCATTTACGCACCGGCCGGGGCTCCGACCGGATGCAACAACCGTCAGATACCAGCATGGTTTCAAACCGCGACATCATCGCCCTCGCGTGCTCCAAGTGCAAGCGGAAGAACTACACCCTGACGAGGAACAAGAAGACGCACCAGGGCAAGCTGGAGCTTACCAAGTACTGCCCGTGGGACCGTGAGCGGACGGTTCACCGTGAGGCCAAACCCTAGTCGGCGGCGCGGTATGACCGTTCCAGGCCCGGACGCGATCAACCGTTCGAGCGCCGGCCGCCGCGAGCGATGCCGGGTCGCCCGATCGTTGCCGCAGTGGAAGTAAGACCGTTTCAGGCCCGGACGCGATCATCCGTTCGAGCGCCGGCCGCCGTGAACGATAACTCGTTGCCAATGCCGTAGTAGATAGGCCAGTAGCTCTAATGGTAGAGCGGCGGACTCCAAATCCGCAAGTTGGGGGTTCGAATCCCTCCTGGCCTGCCACTCCGGGCGCCGCCAGCCGTGGCAGGCGTCCCCGCGATCGAGAAAGATATGTTTGACAGGATAAAAAGGTTCATCCGCGAGACGAGGGTCGAGCTCACCAAGGTCACTTGGCCCACGCGGCGGGAGGTTTTCTCCTCCACCCTGATCATCATCGCCATGAGCGCCTTTCTGGCCGTGATCATCGGGGTGTTCGACTTCGGGATGTCCAAGCTCATTGACTGGATCCTGAGCCAGCGCTGACCGCATGACCGACAAGGCCAAAAAACAGCCCGAGGAAGAGGCCGAGCTCGAGGCGACCGAAGAGGTCGTCGCCGAGACCGGTCCGCGCACCCACACCGCCGAGGGCAAGAAGCTCTTCTGGTACGCGGTCTACGTGTACTCGGGCCACGAGAAGAAGGTGCTGGGCAACCTCCGGCGCAGGATAGAGCTCTCCGACATCGCCCGCCTCTTCGGCGATGTCGTGGTGCCCTCGGAGGACGTGCTCGTCCAGCGCTCCGGCCGCAGCTCGAAGTCCACGCGCCCCTACTTTCCGGGCTACGTCATCTTCCAGATGGTCGGTCGGGATCACGAGCTGGAGAAAGCGGACGACCGCGACTTCATCGAAGTGACCAACCTGGTCATCAGCACGCCGGGCGTGCGGGGCTTCGTCGGCGGACGGCGCGACCCCGCCCCCCTGGATTCGGACGAGGTGGCGCGCATCCTCCACACCGAGGAGTCGAAGACCGAGCGGGTCAAGGACGTCCCCTTCTCCTCAGGCGACCAGGTGCGCATCACCGACGGCCCCTTCGCCAACTTCGACGGGATCGTCGAGGAGGTCATGGCGGACCGCCACAAGGTGCACGTCGCCGTCACGGTTTTCGGTCGGGCGACCCAGATCGAGATAGACATCGGTCAGCTCATAAAGACGTAGGTTTTAACCTTTATCTACCTGAGGGCAAGGGGTTTAACCGAGCGAAGCGAGCTATGCCTCTGGCAAAACCCCTTGTCTACGGAGTTCACGGGGGGTGTGTCTGGCATTCCCCAGCCGCTGGGGGTATCCCCGACGGGTCTCCGGGACGGCGTCTCTCGCGCCGCCGCCGGGGCAAACGAGGTCGGACCGCGGGGGACGCCCCGGGGTCGGGCTCCAACATCGAGTGAAAAGGCATGGCTAAGAAAAAGGTTCTGGCGGTGATCAAGCTCCAGTGTCCCGCCGGCGCGGCCACTCCGGCGCCGCCGGTCGGACCGGCGTTGGGCCCGTACGGCATCAACATCGGCGAGTTCTGCAAGACCTTCAACTCCCAGACCGCCGATCAGGCCGGCCTGGTGATCCCCGCGTTGATCACCATCTACGCCGACCGGAGCTTCACCTTCGAGCTCAAGACCCCCCCCGCGGCCGTCTTGATCAAAAAATACGTGAAGCTGGCCAAGGGCTCGGGCGAGCCGAACCGCGAGAAGGTCGGCATGCTCACCCATGCCCAGTTGCGCAGGATCGCCGAGATCAAGATGCCCGATACCAACTGCAACACCATCGAGGCCTGCATGGAGATGGTGGCGGGCACGGCGCGGTCCATGGGGGTAACGATCGAGGGGTGATCCGCGGACGCCGCCCGGGCCGACAAAGACGATCACGCGGACCCGACCCCTCGGAGTCCGCTCTAGGAGATCCAATGCCCATCGGCAAGAGGATGCGGGAGATGCGGGGGAAGGTTCCCGAGGAACCGATCCTTTTACGGGACGCCCTGGCGCTGGTCAAACAGATGGCCGTCGAGAAGTTCGACGCCACCTGCGACATAGCGATCCGGCTGGGCGTAGACCCGCGCAAGGCCGAGGAGAACATCCGCGGCTCCTGCCCGGCCCCGGCCGGTCTGGGGCGCAAGGTCACGGTGCTGGCCTTCGTTGGCGGCGAGAAGTTGCAGGAGGCCAGGGACGCCGGCGCCGACATCATCGGCGACGAGGAAATCATCGAAAAAATCCAGAACGGCTGGACCGAGTTCGACAAGGTGGTGGCCACCCCGGATCAGATGAAATCCCTGGCCAAGCTGGGGCGGGTCCTCGGTCCGAAGAAGCTCATGCCCTCCCCCAAGGACGGCACGGTGAGCTTCGAGATAGGCGAGGCCATCGCTCTTTTAAAAACCGGCCAGATCAACTTCCGCGTGGACAAGGCCGGGATAGTGCACGCCCAGGTCGGCAAGGTCTCCTTCGACGCGGACGCCCTTTTCCGCAACGCGATGAGCCTGTTGGAGACGCTCATGCGCCTGCGGCCGTCCTCGGTCAAGGGCCGTTACATCAAGAGCATCCACGTATCGAGCACCATGGGTCCCAGCGTCAAGGTGGACCCGAAAATCACCGTGGATGAGACCCGCGTGGCTTAAGGAGCACAAAGTGACCCGCGAGGAGAAGAAAACCGTCGTGGCCGAGCTCTTGGGGAAAATCTCCAAGGCGGACTGCGTCCTCTTCGTCAACATAATCGGCCAGACCGTGGCCCAAACGACGGAGCTCAGGCGGCGCGTCCGAGGCACCGACTCCCAGTTGCAACAGGTCAAGAACACACTGACGAAGCTGGCCCTGGTGGAGCTCGGGCGCGAGGCGGCCCTGCACCTTCTGGACGGGCCCACGGCGCTGGCGACGACGACGCACCCCGTCGAGCTTTCCCGGACGCTGGTCGGCTTCACCAAGGACTACGAGGACAGGCTGGAAATCCGGGGCGGCTGGCTGTTCGACAAGATACTCGATTTCCAGGGGGTCGTGGAGCTGTCGAAGTGCCCGCCCCTGCCGGAGATGCGCGCCAAGACCCTGGGGCTCCTGACGGCGCCGATGTGCAATTTCCTGAACCTCGTAAACCAGGTACCCGCCGAATTCGTGCGCGTGCTTGCGGCCAAGGCCGCCCGGTCAGGCTGAAAATACGAAGACCGGGCTGATTGTGCCGGACGGTGAAAGAATCTTTTGTTTCGCGAAGGAGCAGAGATGAAAAAAGAGGAAATCAAAGAGGCCCTGGGCAAGATGACCGTCGTCGAGCTCGCCGAAATGGTGAAGGAGCTCGAACAGGAGTGGGGCGTCTCCGCCGCCGCTCCCGTCGCCGTGGCAGCCGCTTCGGGCGCCGCTGCCGGCGCGGCCGCCGCCGAAGAGGAGAAAACCGAGTTCAACGTCATCCTCTCCAGTTTCGGTGACAAGAAGATCCAGGTCATCAAGGAGATTCGGGCGATAACGGGCCTCGGCCTCCAAGCGGCCAAGGAGCTGGTCGAGGGCGTCCCTTCGACCGTCAAGGAAGGTGTCGAGAAGGAGGAGGCCGCCAAGCTCAAGGAGCAGATCGAGGGCGCCGGGGGCATCGTCGAGATCAAGTAACCCTTGAATAGTCGGGCGCGTCCGGTGAGCCGGGCGCGCCCATTGGCTGTTCCGCGCCTTATTTATCAGTGTAACTGTTTATAATACCTTCACTTATAGTTTCAGGCACAAATAATGCAAAAAATCTGGTCAGAAGGACCAGATTCGTGTATAATACAGCGTTCGTGCGAAAGGGGGGACTCCGACCAGGGCCCGCGTAACTGGTGCGGCGAAGCCGTTTCAGCGACGGAGAAGCCGTGAAACTGCGCCCGCAGGGAAAACGGACCGGGTTGGGGTTTAACTTTTGCTGGGGGAAGCCGACGAGGCGTACCACCGTTTTGAGTAGAATCCGCCGGGCGAAATAAAACTGGTAAGGCCCCTGGAGTCGCCTTCGGCTCCTAAAGGGCTTTTTCGCGTTTCTTCCGCACGCCTTCCTGCAAGTCCATTCAGCAGTGTCTAATCCCTCACGCGAGTTCCACCCGCTGGAGAGCCCATGCCCGAGAAGACCCCCAAACCTGCGGCCAAAGGCAAAGCTGCGCCCGCGGGTAAATCTGCGGCCAAAGGCAAGGCTGCACCCGCAAAGGGTAAGCTTCCGTTGGGCGTTTCAGCGCCCGCAGGGAAAAAAGCACCCGCGGGGATATCCGCGTTAGAAGGAAAAACGAAGCGAAGCGAGCTACGCCCCGGCGAACCGAGCGAACGGCTCGCCGTCGCGAGCTATGCCCCCGGCAAATCTGCGCCCGAAGGGAAATCCTCACGTGAAAAGAGAGGGAAATACCCCAAAACCCACCGCACCTCCTACGCCAAGCTCCCCATCACCATGGAGCTCCCCAACCTGTTGCAGGTGCAGCGGGACAGCTTCAACAACTTCCTGCAGCTCGACACCCCCGCCTCCAAGCGCCTCCGGCAGGGTCTGCAGTACGCCTTCGAGCGGGTGTTCCCCATCGAAGATCCGTCGGGCGTCTTCCGCCTCGAGTTCGTGCGCTACAAGCTCGATCTGCCGAAGTACGAGGTGGAGGAGTGCAAGGACCGTGACATGACCTATGGCGCCCCGCTCAAGGTCACCTTCCGTCTCGACGTATACTCGGTGGACCGCAAGCGCAAGGAGGACCGCCAGCTCATAGACAAGCGGGAGGAGACGCTCTACCTGGGCGAGCTGCCGATGATGACCGACTCGGGGACCTTCATCATCAACGGCGCGGAGAGGGTCGTGGTCAGCCAGCTCCACCGCTCCCCGGGCGTCTTCTTCAAGGAGGACCAGCAGCCCGGAGGCCGCAAGCTCTACTCCTCCCGGGTAATCCCCGTCCGCGGCTCGTGGCTGGACTTCTCCATCGACGCCAACGACGTGATGTACCTCTCCATCGACCGCAAGCGCAAGATGCTCATCACCACGTTCCTGCGGGCGCTGGGGTACGCGTCGAACGCGGAGATCCTGGCTATCTTCGCCTCGGGCAACCCGATCCCCGTCGGGGACTCCAAGCGGGTCATCGGCGGGGCGCTGGCCACCAAGATCTTCGACCCCCTGTCCAAGAACCCCGATGACGTCCTGTTCGATTACGGAACCCGGATTGACGACGAGGTCCACCGGACCCTGGCCGAGGTGGGGATCCGCCACGTCCGGCTGCTGCCGGATCTGGTGCCGATCACCGACAGCGCGCGGCTCCTGGGCGCCATTTCCCTCGAGGACGTCATAGACATGAGCTCCGGCGAGCTCCTGGTCGAGGCCGACCGGGAGATCACCCCCGAGATATTCACCCAGCTCGCCGAGGCGGGCATCGAGGCGGTGAGGGTCATCCCCGAGCCCGACACCATCTGGTTCTCCGTCATCCGCAACACCCTGGAGAAGGACTCCATGCCCTCCAAGGTGGAGTCGGCCCTGCGGGTCTACACCCTGCTGCGCCCCGGGGAGCCGCCCAACACCGAGGCGGCGGTGAAGTTCTTCAACACCCTCTTCTTCAACGTGCGCCGCTACGACCTGGGCAACGTGGGCCGCAAGAAGCTCAACGACAAGCTGAAGATGACCCTGCCCCTCGAGGAGCACCGCCTGGACCGGGACGACATCATCGAGACCTGCCGCTACCTGCTGAAGCTGCGGGGCGGCGACCAGGGTGCCTCCACCGACGACATTGACCACCTGGGGAACCGGATCGTGCTCAGCGTGGGCGAGCTGCTGGAGGACGTGTGCCACGTAGGCATCGCCCGCCTGGAGCGCGTCGCCCGCGACCGCATGGCCGTCCAGGAGCCCGGCCGCTGCATGCCCAGTGACCTCATCAACTCCAAGCCGCTCACCGGGGCCATCAAGGAGTTCTTCGGCTCCTCGGCCCTGTCGCAGTTCATGGACCAGGTGAACCCGCTCTCCGAGCTGACCCACAAGAGGCGCGTCTCGGCGCTGGGCCCCGGCGGCCTCTCGCGCGACCGGGCCACCTTCGAGGTGCGCGACGTACACTACACCCACTACGGCCGGCTCTGCCCCATCGAGACCCCGGAAGGGCCGAACATCGGCCTGATCAGCTCGCTGTCCACCTACGCCCGCATCAACGCCTTCGGCCTCATCGAGACCCCCTACCGACGTGTGGTGAACGGGAAGGTCGGCGACGAGATCGTGTACCTCTCGGCCGACGCCGAGGAGAACCTGATCGTCGCCCAGGCCAACGCGACGGTGGACGACGAGGGACGGATCACGGACAATCAGGTCCTCGCCCGCTTCCAGAGCGAGTTCACCCGCGTCAAGCCCACCGAGATCGCCTACATGGACGTGAGCCCGAAGCAGGTGATCAGCATCTCCACCTCGCTCATCCCCTTCCTGGAGCACGACGACGCCAACCGGGCCCTGATGGGCTCCAACATGCAGCGCCAGGCGGTGCCTTTGATGTCCACCGAGCCCCCCCTGGTGGGCACCGGCGTGGAGGAGATCGCCGCCCGGGACTCGGGGGTCCTGGTCATCGCCAGGCGGCCCGGCGTCGTGGCTTACGTCTCCGCCACCCGGATCGAGGTCGAGACCAAGGACGTGGACGAGTACACCGGCCTGTTCGAGCGCGACGTGTACGCCCTCAAACGCTACGTGCGCTCGAACCAGGACACCTGCATCAACCAGAAGCCCGTGGTGAGTGACGGACAGAAGGTGAAGGTGGGGGACGTGCTCGCCGACGGCCAGGCCACGGCCATCGGAGAGCTGGCCCTGGGCCGCAACATCCTGGTCGCCTTCATTCCCTGGTACGGCTACAACTACGAGGACGCCATCATCATCTCCGAGGAGCTGGTCCAGACCGACAGCTTCACCTCCATCCACATCGAGGAGTACGAGATAGAGTGCCGGGAGACCAACCTCGGCCGCGAGGAAATCACCGCGGACATCCCCAACGTGTCGGCCGACAGCCTGCGCAACCTGGACGAGGCGGGCATCATCCGCATCGGCGCCGGCGTCAAACCGGGCGACATCCTCGTCGGCAAGGTCGCCCCCAAGGGCGAGACCGAGCTGACCCCCGAGGAGAGCCTGCTGCGGGCCATCTTCGGCGAAAAGGCCAAGGACGTCCGCGACGCCTCCCTCAAGGCGCCCCCGGGCCTGGAGGGCAAGATCATCGGCATCAAGACCTTCTCCCGCAAGTCCAAGGAACGCTCGGACCACCTCACCGAGGGCGAGCTCGAGGCGTGCGAGGAGTACAAGCGGTACAAGGAGGAGGAGCTGGCGCGCCTGGAGAAGGACGAGGGGTACGCGCTGAAGAGGGTGCTCGTGGAGAAGTGGCCGAAGATAAAGGCCACCGAGGCCCGGGCCAAGGCCCAGGACATCGTGGACGCCCTCGTCAAGGTGGACGCCGACTTCGCCGAGCGCATCACCGACACCCTGGACCGCTACGAGGAGATGAAGGCCCGGGTGGACCTCCAGACCAAGATAAAGATAGACCGCATCGAGCGGGGCGACGAGCTTCCTCCGGGTATCTACTCCATCGTCAAGGTGTACGTGGCCCGCAAGAGCCGCCTCTCCGTGGGCGACAAGATGGCCGGGCGCCACGGCAACAAGGGCGTCGTGTCCATCGTCGTTTCCCCCCAGGACATGCCGTACATGCCCGACGGGACGCCGATTCAGATGGTGCTCAACCCCCTCGGGGTGCCGAGCCGGATGAACGTGGGGCAGATAATGGAGACCCACCTCGGATGGGCGGCGCACGAGCTCGCCCGGTACGTGGCGACGCCGGTGTTCGAGGGCGCCACGGAAGAGGAGACGAAACAGCTCCTGCGGGAGGCCGGCCTGCCAGAGGAGGGCAAGAGCGTCCTCTACGACGGTAAGACCGGCGAGCCCTTCGACACCCAGGTCACGGTGGGTTACATGTACATGATGAAGCTCTCCCACCTGGCCGAGGAGAAGATTCACGCCCGTTCCATCGGACCGTACTCCCTGGTCACCCAACAACCTTTAGGCGGACGGGCGCAGATGGGCGGCCAGCGTTTCGGCGAGATGGAGGTCTGGGCCATCGAGGCCTACGGCGCCGCACACACCCTGCGCGAACTCTTGACGGTCAAGTCCGACGACGTGCCCGGCAGATCTAAGATGTACGAGTCCATCGTCAAGGGGGAGAACGCGCCGGAGCCCGGCATACCCGAGAGCTTCAACGTGCTGCGGCGCGAGCTCCAGGGGCTCTGCCTGGACATGCAACTAGAGGAGTAGGGGCGACCCTCTGCGGTCGCCCGTGGGATGCATCCCCTGCGGACCGCCAGGACGGGGGATAAGGTGCGACCTACGGGGGCGTCCGTGACGGCTCGCCAAGGTGCGACCTAGGTGCGACCTACCAGCGTGGCCGCGCCGTGGCTTAAGGCAAGGGGCTTAACCGAGCGAACCGAGCGAAGCGAGCTATGCCTCCGGCGAACCGAGCTATGCCCCTGGCAAACCCTAGTCCCTGTGCGCCGGGCCGTCGGTCGCACCGCGGGAAACCGGCCGGGAGAGAGGATTTAGTGGGTGCGGCGGTGAGCGCGAACGGCGATCGGGCGTCGAGACGCTGCACGAGGTGCATCTTTCCCGGCAGCCTGCCGGGGATAACCTTCGCCGACGACGGGACGTGCAATCACTGCCGGACGTACAAAGCACCCGAAGTGTTGGGTGAGAACGAGCTGAAAAGGATATTCGAGGGGGTCAGGGGGAGATACACCTACGACTGCATCGTGCCGGTGAGTGGCGGACGTGACAGCGCCTACGTGCTTTTCATGGCGAAACGGTATTTCGGGCTGCGGGTTCTGGCCGTCAACTTCGACAACGAGTTTCAAACTACCCAGGCGAAGACGAACATTCTGACGGCGTGCGGCACGCTGAACGTCCCGCTCCGGACGTACCGTTCCCGGTGGGGCACCGGCAAAAAAACGGTGCACTACGCCATCCGGGCCGCACTGAACTGCGGAATCCGTGCGATAGCGGACTGCTTCTGCAACGCGTGCTCCTACGGATACCGGGCCTGCGGCTACATCGCCGCCGAGAAGTTCGACGCCCCCCTGATACTGTGGGGGGAATCCGCGGGCGAGTACACCCAACCCATGACCGATGAGCATCTGAGGTTGGGGGTGGTCGAAAGGTTTTCCAAACAGTTCAGCATTGCCGGTTTTTTGTACCGGTTGAATCTTTACCGCCAGCGGCTCGAGTTTCCGGTCCGGGGGAATTTCTGGCGAAGTCTGGCCCTTCTGCCCCCCAAACTCAAAAACGGGAAGACGCGGGAAATCGCCTTCTTCGACTACGTGCCCTGGAACCGGAACCTCATCAAGCGGACGATAACCCGTGAGCTGGGGTGGAAGAAGCCCGAAGATTCGGTCTCGACCTGGCGCATAGACTGCAAGCTGGACCGTCTGGTCACGTTCTGCTACTACAACATCTTCGGGTGCAGCAAGCACTGTTTCGGGTACCACAACATGATCAACGACCTTCAGATGACCCGTGAGGAGGCTCTGGGGCAGGAGCTCGCGGCTTGCTCGATGCTGGGCGCAGAGCTCGAGGACCTACTCGCCGGGGATATCGGATTGCGGCCCGACGAAGTAGAGCGGATAATCGGATTTTCCCGCAGCGCCTGAGACCAGCCCGGACGGTCAAGCTCGGTGAAGGTATCAGCACTTATTTTCCGAAACGTTCCGGCGTCGCGCGCCTGCGATGAATCGCTGAAGAGTTCACGGCGTCCAACGCCTTCCCGGTAAACCCTTGGTCGCGACCCGTCGTTCCCACCGAGGTTTATAGATGAGCTACACGGCCATATCGCCCTTTCAACCCGCCAAGACGGCCCATTTCAACAAGATACGCATCACGATGGCCTCGCCGGAGACCATCCGCTCCTGGTCCAACGGCGAGGTGAAGAAGGCGGAGACCATCAACTACCGCACCCTGCGCGCGGAGAAGGACGGTCTCTTCTGTGAGCGCATCTTCGGGCCCACCCGCGACTGGGAGTGCTTCTGCGGCAAGTACAAGCGGGTGAAGAACAAGGGGGTCATCTGCGACCGCTGCGGCGTCGAGGTGACGCTGGCCAAGGTCCGGCGGGAGCGGCTGGGGCACATCGAGCTCGAGGTGCCGGTGGCCCACATCTGGTACGTCAAGGGCACACCGAGCCGGGTGGCCACGCTGTTGAACATCTCCACCCGGGACCTGGAGCGGGTCCTCTACTACGAGAGCTACATCGTCACCGATCCCGGCTCGACGCCCCTTCTTTACAAGCAGCTCCTGACCGAGGAGCAGTACCAGAAGGCGCGGGCCGCCTTCAGCTACGACTTCGAGGCCGACATGGGGGCCGGGGTCGTCCGGGACTCACTCACCGCCATTGACCTCGAGGACCTGGTGACCGACCTCCGCAACGAGCTCGAGGGCGCCTCCTCGAAGCAGGCCCGGCACAGCATCCTCAAACGGCTGGCCATCGCCGAGAGTTTCCGCAAGAGCGGCAACCGGCCCGAGTGGATGATCCTCGACGTCATCCCGGTCATTCCACCCGAGCTGCGGCCCCTGGTGCCGCTGGACGGGGGGCGCTTCGCCACCAGCGACCTGAACGACCTCTACCGCTCGGTGATACACCGCAACAACCGTCTGCGCCGCCTGAAGGAACTCTCCGCTCCCGCCGTGATCCTGCGCAACGAGAAGCGGATGCTCCAGGAGGCGGTGGACGCGCTCTTCGACAACGGCCGCCGCGGGCGCGCCGTCCGCGGCTCCGGCAACCGGCCACTCAAGTCCCTCTCGCACACAGTGAAGGGCAAGATGGGCCGCTTCCGCCAGAACCTGTTGGGCAAGCGCGTGGACTACTCCGGCCGCTCGGTGATCGTGGTCGGCCCGGAGCTCAAACTCCACCAGTGCGGCATCCCCAAGCGCATGGCCCTGGAGCTCTTCCGCCCCTTCGTCATCATGCGCCTCGAGCAGGCCGGCATCGTCCACACCGTCAAGAGCGCCCGCAAGCTCCTGGACCAGGTCTCGCCCGAGGTGTGGGACATCCTGGAGGAGATCATCCAGGACCACCCGGTGATGCTCAACCGTGCGCCGACCCTGCACCGCCTCGGCATCCAGTCCTTCCAGCCGGTGCTGGTCGAGGGGGAGGCCATCCGCATCCACCCCCTGGTCTGCACCGCGTTCAACGCCGACTTCGACGGCGACCAGATGGCGGTCCACGTACCGCTCTCCGTGGAGAGCCAACTCGAGTCGCGCCTGTTGATGCTCGCGACGCACAACATCCTCTCCCCGGCCAACGGCTCGGCCCTGGCCACGCCGACCAAGGACATGGTCCTGGGCGTCTATTACCTCACCAAGCCGAAGCTCGAGCGCACCCCACCCCAGAAGTGCCGGCGGTTCAAGACCCCCGACGAGGTCAAGCTCGGCTACGACCTGGGGATGCTGGACCTCCACGAGGACATCCTGGTCCGGCGCGACCCCGACTGGCAGGTTCTTGAGCGTGACCTGGACGGCTGCGACTGGGTCTACACCACCGTGGGTATCGTGCTCTTCAACCAGCTCCTTCCGGCCCGGATGCGCTGGGAGTCGCGGCTGATGAAGAAGAGCGCCATAACGATGCTCGTCGGCGACTGCTTCAAGCGTTACGGCGAGGACCTGACCGTCCAGCTCCTGGACAACCTCAAGTGGGCCGGGTTCCGGTTCGCCACTCAGTCGGGCCTCACCGTGGGTATCGACGACATGGTCATCCCCGACGAGAAGCCCGTCATCATCCACAAGACCGAGGAGGCGGTGAAGCGGGTGGCCCGGGACTACAAGAAGGGCGAGATTTCCAACGGCGAGCGCTACAACATGGTCATTGACGCCTGGACCGACGCCACGGACCACGTCGCCGACCAGATGTTCCTCACCCTGTCGCAGGACCACGGGGGCTACAACCCCATCTTCATGATGGCCGACTCGGGGGCGCGGGGCAGTCGCCAGCAGATACGCCAGCTCGCCGGGATGCGAGGCCTGATGGCCAAACCCCAGAAGAAGGTCACCGGCTCCATCGGCGAGATCATCGAGGAGCCGATACTGGCCAACTTCCGCGACGGCCTGTCGGTTCTGGAGTACTTCATCAGTACCCACGGCGCCCGGAAGGGGCTGGCCGACACGGCCCTGAAGACCGCCGACGCCGGCTACCTCACCCGACGGCTGGTGGACGTGGCCCAGGACACCATCGTCACCCTCCACGACTGCGAGACGATCCGGGGGATAGACATCGAGGCCCTCCACGAGGGCGACGAGATCATCGAGCCCCTGTCGGACCGCATCCTCGGCCGGGTGGTGCTCGACGACACCTACCACCCGGTGACCAACGAGGTCCTCGCGCACTCCGGCGAGCTGGTGGGCGAGGAGAAGGCGCTCCTCATAGAGGATTCCGGCCTGGAGCGGGTGAAGATCCGGTCGGTGTTGACCTGCGAGGCGGAGCACGGCGTGTGCGCCCTGTGCTACGGGGCGAACCTGGCCACCGGGAAGCTGGTGGACATCGGGGAGGCGGTGGGCGTCATCGCCGCCCAGAGCATCGGCGAGCCGGGCACCCAGCTCACCCTGCGCACCTTCCACATAGGCGGCACCGCGAGCCGGATCATCCAGCAGACCCACGCCGAGGCCCGGCGCCCCGGTCGCGTCGAGCTGCACAACCTGGACACCATCGTCAACCAAGAGGGCCATCGCCTGGCAAACAGCCGCAACGGGCACATCGTCCTCTACGACGACGAGGGCAACGAACTCATCAAGTACGACGTGCCTTACGGGGCCGAGGTTCGGGCCGGACACGACCAGTTGGTCAAAAAGGGTGACATCCTCTTGGCCTGGGAGCCCTACACCAGCCCGATTCTCTCCACCATCGCCGGCGAGGTGGAGTTCATAGACATCGTGGACGGCGTGACCATGGCCGAGGAGCTCGACGAATCCTCGGAACGCATCCAGCGCGTCATCACCGAGTACAAGGACAAGAAGCTCCACCCGCAGATCCTCGTCCACGGCGAAAAGGACAAGGAGGAGGTCTACTCGGTGCCCATCGGCGCCTACCTCCTGTCCCACCACACCGAGGAGGTCAAGGCCGGCGACGTGCTGGCCAAGATCCCGCTGGAGTGGGGCAAGACCTCGGACATCACCGGCGGCCTGCCCCGGGTCGTCGAGCTCCTCGAGGCCCGCAAGCCCAAGAACCCGGCGTCCATCACCGAGATTGACGGACGGATCACCTTCGGCCAGCCCAAGAAGGGCAAACGCTCCATCAAGGTGACCAACGAGGTGGAAGAGCGGGAATACCTCGTGCCCTTCGGTAAGCACGTCATCGTCTTCGAGGGGGACGACGTTCAGGCCGGCGACCCGCTGACCGAGGGGGACATCAACCCCCACGACCTGTTGGCGGTGAAGGGCTCGACCATCGTGCAGGAGTACCTGGTCAACCAGATCCAGGAGGTTTACCGGCTCCAGGGGGTCTCCATCAACGACAAGCACATGGAGGTCATCGTCCGCAAGATGCTCCGCCGGGTGCAGATAGACGACATCGGCGACACGCGCTTCCTGCCCGGGGAGCTGGTGGACCGGCACGCCTACCGTGACGAGAACCGGACCGTCATCGAGGAGGGGGGGAGGCCGGCCACCGCCCATCCCGTGCTGCAGGGGATAACCAAGGCCAGCCTCTCCACGGTGAGCTTCCTGTCGGCTTCCAGCTTCCAGGACACGACCCGCGTTCTGGCGGAGGCCGCCGTGTCGGGCAAGCGGGACTTCCTCCGCGGCTTGAAGGAGAACGTGCTCGTGGGGCGGCTGATTCCGGCCGGAACCGGCCTGCACTCTCAGAATATCTACGAAACCGTGGCGGACCAGAGGTATTCGGAGCCGCAGAACGAGGTGGATAAAGCGCCCGGGGGAACGGCACTCCAGTTCGAGGTGTTCAACGGGGCCGCCGAGCCCGACGAGGAGGAGACCGAGGTCGAAGTGGAGAAGGGCGAGCCGGATGTCCCGGAAGAGGAGCTCGAGGAGCAGGATTAGGCCCCGCGGGTTGGGCGGATAGGGATTGCGATGACGTAGGGACGGGTCTCCAGACCCTCCCGAGGGATACCGCGTTCACATTTCCAACCCCGACCCTCACCCTAGCCCGTAGGCGAGCCTCTCCCTAGAAGGGAGAGGGGAAAGGACACGGGAAGGGCGTCCGAGGAGAGGGTCGGAAGGGAGTCCAAGGGGAGGGTCGGAAGGGCGTCCGAGGAGGGCCGGTGGGGCGCCGTAAAAAAAGACAAGGGGCTTAAGCCCCTTGCCTGGAGGGCGGAAGGGCCCAGGGGAGGGCCGGAAGGGAGTCCAAGGGGAGTGCAGGAAGGGAGTCTGATTTAATTAGTCGTCCGCCGGCAAGGCGGCCTGGGATCAGTTGACCGCTGGGGCGGGTACGGGATGGCCGAACACCGTGTGCTCCTGGCCGAGTTCGTCACCAGCGCGGCCTCACCGAGCGGCATCCCGGAACCGGGGTCGCCGGAAATCGCGCTCCTCGGCCGGTCCAACGTGGGCAAGTCCAGCCTCATCAACGCCCTGGTCGGCCGGAAGCGTCTGGCCTACCCCAGTTCCACGCCGGGCAAGACCCGGCTCTTGAATTTTTACCAGGTCCAACTGCGCACGGGAAAAGGCATCGTGGACCTGCGCCTGGTGGACACGCCGGGCTACGGTTACGCCCGGGCGCCGAGGTCCGAGCAGGGGCGCTTCGACGAGCTAGTTACCGCCCTCCTGGCCGGTTCCCGACCGTCCCGCGCCGGCGCGGTGCAGATAATTGACGCCCGCCATCCAGGCCTGGAGAGCGACATCGCCGCCCGGGAGTGGCTGGGGGCCCTGGGGGTCCCCGTCGTCGTCGCGGCGACCAAGGCCGACAAGCTTTCCCGCAACCTCCTCCAGAAGGCCCTGGCCGAGCACCTCCGCGCGCTCGGGGAGACGCCCATCCTTTTCTCTGCGGACACCGGCGCGGGGCGGGAGGAGCTGTGGTCGGCGGTCCTGGAAATGCTCCGGCGCCACGGGGGGCTTGACTGAGGGTCCGGGAAGTGCTACATTGATCGGGTTGTCCACAACCGTATCACCCCCGACCGGGGGTGAAGGGTGGTGTTCGTCATGCCCAGAGCGTTTTGGACCGTCCTCGTAGGGCTCGCGCTCGCCGGAGCGTCGTCGGCCGGGTTCACGGCCATCCTCCAGGAGGACATCACCGAGGACACCGTCTGGGACATCTCCGGTTCCCCCTACGTGGTCTATGGCAACCTGTACGTCACCAACGGGGCCACGCTGCGGATCGAGGACGGCGTCACCGTGCGCTTCGACAAGGTGAGCCACGACGGCGGCCGGTGGGACGGCGCCGAGATCATCGTCATCCACGGCTCGTTAATCGCCGAGGGTACTCCCGGCTGGCCCATCGTCTTCACCTCCAACGAGCAGATACCCTTCCCCGGCGACTGGGGCGCCATCGTGGTCGAGGGCGACAACCCGGTGATCCTGGAGAACTGCCGACTCGAATACGCCAAAGAGGGCCTCCTTCTGTGGAACATGACCGTCAGCTCATCCATGTCGTCCTCCATCAACGGGCTCGAGATAACGAACTGCTCGGTCCACGGCATCGGCATCGTGGGCGGCACGCCGCCGGATATCTTCGGCTGCACCATCGTGGGCAACGGCTCCGGGCTGCCCTACCAGGGCGGAATCAACCTCATGGACTGCGCGGCCTCCATCAAGGGGAACAACCTCTTCGACAACTACCCCTACGACCTGGTGAACGATTCCATCTACAACATTGACGCCACGGGGAACTGGTGGGATTCCGTGGACGATACCGAGATTGCCCAGAAAATCTTCGATTTCCATGACCGCAGCGTTCTGGGCGAGGTGGACTTCGTCCCCTTCCTGACCGAGCCGGCGGGTGAAGGCGGCGGAGTGGCCTGGCAGACCTGGGGTCTGATCAAGTCCGCCTACGAGGACTACTGATCCCCGCATCATCGCACGCGAGGGCGGTCCACCGGGCCGCCTTTTTAATCCAGACTACAACCGCCGTCGCATTCGCCGTCGTTCGAGGCGGTCCACCGGGCCGCCTTTTTTTCCGCGTAAAAAACAGCAGTCGCATTCGGCGCTCTTTTAGAGCGGTTCGCCGGGCCGCCTTTACGTATGAGTGCGGTCCACCGGGCCACCTTTACGTATGAGTGCGGTCCACCGGGCCGCCTCTTTTATCCGCCCCAGACGCGGCCATCGCATTCAGCGCTTTTTCAAAGCGGTCCACCGGGCCGCCTTTTTCATCTCTTGACAGCCGGCACCCGCACCGCTACCATACCCTTTGCGGATAAGGAGGGCTCTTGCTCTTGCGTCGGCCCATCGTCATAGCGGCATCGGCGTTTCTGGCGGCGCTCTGCGCGTGCGAGTCGGGGGAAGAGGAAACGGAACCGACGACGGAAACGGTCCAGACGGTCCTCGAGTTCAGCACCATGTACCTCCCTCCGGCCTTCGTCCTCCTCCAGGAGTGGACGGGGGAGTACGCGGACGGGCTGGACGCCCTCGGCGGGCTGGACGCGGAGCTCACCGCCAACGGGGTCGCCCCGGCCGGCCCCCCCTTCATCCACTACCTCGGAAGGGGGGACGACGGTTGCACCAAGTACCAGGTCGGGGTGTGCGTGTCGTCCGACGTCAAGCCCTGGGGGGACTTTTCGGCCGAGGATCTCCCGGAGCGTCTCGTCGCCTACTTGGAGACCAGCGGTCCCTGGTCCGACACCCGGGCCTGGGAGCACGAGGAGCTCGCCGACTGGGCCGAGAAGGCCGGCTTCGAGGTCACCGGCACCGCCTGCGACTACTTCCTGAACTGGGGCACCGAGGGCCTGCCCGAGAGCCTCATGGCCGAGGTGACCCTGCCCATCGCCGTCCCCGAGGAGCCGGAGGAGTAGCGGCCGGTCCCCGGTGGGGATTGGAAACGTCCTGTCGTTTTTCAAGGTTCTTCGGCAGCGTGTATTCCGTATTTGAGTAACCAGGTTCAGGGAACGTCCGGTCGGGCGTCTTTTTTAAACGTTACCCGCGGTATAGCGGCGCACATCCGCTACGATGTTCGAAAGACGCCCGGTGGGGCGTCTTTATTTGCGGACGGTCTTGCCGGCGCGGGAGCGGAGGTCCGGTTCGCCGATCCCCTCACTCGGTGTAACCCGCCCGGTCCAAACCCCGAGACGGGAAGGGGTCGGTTGACTTGAAGGCCCGCCTCTGCTACCTTCACCGCCGTTAAATAAAACCCGGGGGAGCCGATGGCCATCCTCGTGGACGAGAACTCCCGCGTCCTGGTCCAGGGCGTCACCGGCAAGACCGGCCGCTTCCACGCCTCCCGGATGCTCTCCTACGGCACCCGCGTCGTCGCCGGCACCTCACCGGGCAAGGGCGGCCAGGAGGTCGAAGGGGTGCCGGTCTTCGACACCGTGGCCGAAGCGGTGGAGGCCACCGGGGCCGACGTGGCCGTCCTGTTCCTCCCCGCCCGCTTCGTCCTGGATTCCGCCGTGGAGGCCTGCCGCGCCGGCATGCGGCTGGTCGTCGTCGTTCCCGAGCACATCCCGGTCCACGACATGCTCCGGCTGCGCGAGGAGAGCCAGAAAAGCGGGACCCGGGTCCTCGGGGGCAACACGGCGGGGGTCATCTCCCCGGGCCGGTGCAACGTGGGCATCATCCCTCCGCTGGCCTTCGAGCGGGGCCGCATCGGCACCCTCTCCCGCTCCGGCTCCATCACCTACTACATCGCCGACACGCTGACCCGGTCGGGCTACGGCGAGTCAACCTGCGTGGGGATGGGCGGCGACCCGGTGCTGGGCTCGACCTACAACGACCTCCTGCCGCTCTTCGACGCCGACGACGGGACCGACGCCGTGGTCATCACCGGGGAGATAGGCGGGATTTACGAGGAGCTGGCCGCCCCGGCCGTCCGGGCGATGAAAAAGCCGGTGGTGGCCATGATCGGCGGCGTCTTTGCCCCGCCGGGCAAGCGCATGGGTCACGCCGGGGCCATCGTCGAGGGGCGGATGGGCACGGCCGAGAGCAAAATCGAGGCCCTCGAGAGTGCCGGGGCCCGCATCGCCAAAACCTTTGCCGACATCCCCGGAATACTCGGCGAGCTGGGAATCGAGCCCGCCAACGAGCCCCACATCATCGAGGGCGGCCGCGTCGGCGGCTAGGGTATTCCGTCAACACCGATCGGAGGTCGCTTGGGCGAGAAGTGGATCACCAAAATCACCAAGGTGGAGCCGAACCGGCTGACCCTGCGGGGCTACGCCCTCGACGAGCTGATCGGGGCGGTCCCCTTCGCCTCGACGGCCTTCCTGGCCGTCATGGGTCGGCTGCCCGCCGATGGCGAGGCGCGGCTCTTCGACGCTGTGCTGACCAGCTCCGTGGACCACGGCGTCACGCCGCCCTCGACCCAGGTGGCCCGCACCATGGCCTCCACCGGTGTCCCGCTGGTGCAGGCGGCGGCGGGCGGAATCGCCACCATCTCCGACTACCACGGCGGCGCCATCGAGAACGCCATGCGCGCCTTCTCCGGCGTGCCCGAGGATTCCGGGGAGATCGTGGAGGCGGCCAAGGCGGCGGTGAAGGCGGCCCGCGCCTCCAAGCGCGTCCTCTTCGGCTTCGGCCACCGCTACCACAACAAGGACCCGCGCACCCAGCGCCTGCTCTCCCTCGCACGGGAGCTCGGTTTCCACGGCCGTTACTGCGCCTACGCCCTCGCCCTGGCGGATGCGCTCTCCGAGGCCGTCGGGCATAAGATGCCCCTGAACGTGGACGGCGCCATCGCCGCGACCCTCTGCGAGCTGGGCTTCCCGCCCGAGGTCGGCAATCTCGTTTTCGCCCTGGCCCGGTTCCCCGGCCTCATCGCCCACGTTTACGAGGAGCGCACCGCATTCAAGCCCATGCGCAAGATCGTCGTCGAGGACTGCGACTATGGAGGCCAGACCGGCAAGACCCTCCGCTCCGAGGGAGGGTAGACCGTCGCAACCGTCCCCAGGGGGCGGTTTTTTCGGGGGGTTCCACTCAAGCCCTGGAGGTGATACCATCATCACGTCTAGGGCCCACCCCAAAGGAGCGACATGGTCGAGAAGCTGCTGGAGGCCATCCCCGAGTTCAAGCTCATCGAGGACATAGCTTTACGCGAGATGTGCCTCGAGTGCTGGCTGCGCGGGATTGACCTGGGCGAGTGGACCTTCGAGGAGGCCCTGGAAATCCCCTTCACCCTTGAAATCGAGACGCAGGTGACCCTGGTGGAGCACACCCGGGGGGTGACGCTCATGGCCGACGCCATGGCCGGGGTCATCAACCAGATGGACCAGGACGACCTCAAGGTGAACCACCAGTACGTCATCGCCGGGGCGCTGCTGCACGACGTGGGGAAGCTCCTGGAGTACGTCAAGGGCGACGGCGGGTACGCCAAGAGCCGCATCGGGCGCTACCTGCGCCACCCCATTTCCGGGGTCTGGCTGGCGATGACGGTGGGGCTGCCGGTGAAAATCGCCCACATGATCGGCTCCCACGCCTTCGAGGGGGACAAGACCCCGCGCACCCCCGAGGCGATAATCATCCACCAGGCCGACTTCACCTGGTTCAACGCGCTGAAGAAAGAGTTCAAGTAGGGCAAGATAACACCTACTTATTTTGGTACACTACTTAAACTTCTTTTAAGTAGCTAGGGTTGTAGTATGAAAAAGCAGTTAGAACAGCTAAAAGAATATCTATTAAGTGATAAAACCGAGGATGCGACAAATCATCTTGTATATCCACTATTTACAAGTATATTTGGTTCTATACGTAAAGAATCAGATGCAGAAAAATTAGATATTTATATCGATGCTCAATTAGGTATTGAGTTGAAAACTGAATATGACGATTGGCTTTCCGGTTTTTATCAAGTGCTTCATTATCGTAAAAAGGGAATGAATTTCTCAGCTGTTTGTGTAATTGCACATAAGTTTATAGGTTTATGGAAATTATCCTCTATTCCACAATTTGTGCAAGATTTAGCGGATAACGCTGATGCACAAAAAGCGGCTAATGAAGTTGGAAAGAGCAACGCAAGAAGGACAAGCAAAGGCCAGAAGATTGAGATATTAAAATCATCTACTTATTGCCTAAAAACTGAAGATTTCGAAGGATTATTTAGTGGTGACATAAATTATCGAATTGCTGAGTTTGCCGATGTACTAAAGAATTTAGATTCGGTTCGCCTTCAAATAAATCCTCAAAATTTCATCCAAAAAATTGAACTTTTAAAGGCTTTCTTTAACGACCCGATGGAAGCCATACATTGCTTCTACACGATAATAAAATTTTGGGACATAACTTCAATTGTCACAGATCCACAACCAAGTGAACCATCTTACCTCGACATTCAAAGCGGTAGGAAGAGAAGTGAGAAGGTCCTTGTAAATCCAAAGTATCACGATGAATTTCGCAAGTTTATTGAGAATCATTATATCTTCACCAACGAAGGTTCGGGGCTGACCATAGATTATTATTTCAGTCGTTTTGATGAAGTCATAACCAGATTAAAACCCGAATACACAAAGCAGCACGGCATTTTCTTTACTGACCATAACTTAAGCAAATTCGCACTCTGGTTTGAACATCATTACTTTGAAAAGAAGTTGAGCGAGAAGTATATAGTGCTTGACCCAGCGGGGGGCTCTGGTAATCTTGTTACAAGCTGGCGTAATCATCTTAAGCACAAAATAGTTTCCGAGATAAATCCTGATTTATTAAAAATTATCGAGCGAAGAATGAAGGCGGACGAAGATCAAGTAAAGATAGGCTTCACTATCGTACCTAAAACGACTCTGGGTGAAGGATTAAACTTCCTCGATAAAACGGCTGATAAATATTTAGCTGATATAAAAAAGGAATTGAAAGAGAAAAACTTAAGGCTTGATAAACCAATTGCATTTCTATTGAATCCACCTTACAAGAGCACGGATGAAAACGAGAGGTACCGCAAGGCAACCGGTGCCGATTACGAAATTGATAAGTCTATATTAGAGCTGACGGGCAAGGACGCGGGTAAGGAAAGATACCTCGCCTTCCTAGGCCAAATTCTCAATATTTGTATGCTGCAGGTCAGTGAAAATCCGGATATAAAACCACTTTTAATGATTTTTACACCGACCTCCTGGCTCATCCCCCGTCCATCTTACGTGTCTTTCCGCGAAGAGTTCGACAGACATTTTAAATTTGAAAATGGTTTTATGGTAAAGAGTAGAGAATTTTTCAAAATAGGAGGAAAATGGCCGCTTACATTTACAATCTGGAGCTACAATTACAAAAAAAGCGGCAACAAAAATTTAATAAGACTAAAGGATTATACACATCTCGTTAAAGATGATTTATCTCTGAACTGGCAGAGCCCGTTAAACGAGATAAACAATACTGTGCAAAGGGTTGTACGTGGTAGTAAGACGAAAAAATTAACACAGGACAGAACCACCATAAAAGAGTGGTGTGGTCAGAAAATGTATGATTTTAAAAGGAGCAGAACAAAGGAGGAGCTGCAACTTGATATGGTTGGTGGATTGCCCCTTGAAGACCCCCGACGAGAGAATAAAAAAACATACGGTATTTTAATTTCTCAATACATAGGTTTTATGGACGACGGGACCCCGGTTCGTATCAAGCAAAAAGAAGACGGACGTTTTTCACTAAATCACGAGGAACGAGTATGGTTTAGGTTGGATAATGACATTAAGGGCATAAATAAAACTAGATTACTAAACGGTCCTCCTGATAACAGGGGTTACTGTTCGTATGATCTTGCTTCAGCTCGTAAACTGTTTACTTGGTTTGCGCTAACAAAGGCACTCAATGTTCATGGGTATCCACTTTGGGCGAACCAGTACGATATCTGGATGCCCGACATTACAGAGGAATTTAAAAATTACTTCTATTCATTGTGTTTTGCTTTTGGTTTGGCTGAAAGCAGCTGTGTCGTTACGAAGTTTGAAGCAGATAATCCCGTAAAGGGTGCCCCCGAAGTATTCGTTGACAATCCTCTTTGTCCTACAAATCCTGATTCTTTCTGGTCCAAGACATTGAATAGACAGGTGGATAAAACGCATAAATTGGCGTGGGAATTAGTAGATTCAATTAGAAAGTTGTATGAAATATGGAAGATTAAATACTGTGTCAGTGATAAAGTTGAAAATGTTGGTTTAGATGACGAGCCTTACTTTAAGTACTTCAAATACCTCGACTTTATCACCCCTTATTCTGGCCTAGTTCAAATAAAAAAATATGCAGAGGTCAATCGTGCCGATGATATTGATAAACAGATTAAGGAAATAAACGAAAAGAAAAAGATGGCTTTAAAAGAAATTTATCGTTTGCTCGTTGATGAATTTAAGTACTTTGAATAACGCAGGTTAGGTGTTGATGGCCGGTAAGACCGTAATCGAAAAAATTCTCTCGCGCGCGGCGGGGCGCGACGTGCAACCGCTGGACCGCGTCTGGGTGGACGTGGACCTGGCGGTGGTGCGCGACTTCGGCGGCCCCAACGTCGTGTTGGAGTACGAGCAACACTTCGGCGACGCCCGGCCGTCGGACCCGTCCCGCATCGCCATGACCTTCGACTACCAGGCGCCGGCCAAGGTCACCAAGGTCGCCGAGAACCAGGGCATCTGCCGCAAATTCGCCAAGAAACACGGCGTCGAGAGCCTCTACGACGTCAACCGGGGCATCGGCCAGCACGTGCTCCTGGAGGACGGGCGCATCCACCCCGGCCAGGTCGTCATCGGCACCGACAGCCACATGAACCTGCTGGGTGCGGTAAACTGCTTCGCCACGGGATGCGGGACGACGGACGTGGTCGCCGCCTGGAAGACCGGCCGCCTGTGGTTCAAGTGCCCCCCCACCCTCAAGGTCGTCGTCACCGGCAAATATAAATACCCCACCGGCGCCAAGGACCTCACCCTCTTTCTCATCAACAAGCTCGGCACGGATTTGCCCAACTACCGGGCGGTGGAGTTCTCCGGCGAGGCCATAGACGACCTCGACCTCGCCGGCCGTTTGACTCTGGCCAGCCTGATGACCGAGATCAACGCCAAGATAGCCTTCTTCCCGCCGTCGCCGCGGGTGGACGCCTGGCTGGAGGGTCGGCTCGGGCGCCGGGTGGAGCCGCTCGAGCCGGACCCCGACGCCGCTTACCGGGCCAAGCTCGGCTACTCGGTGGACGGGCTTCGACCCCTGGTGGCCCTCCCCCACTACCCGACCAACGTGCTGCCGGCGGGCGCCGCTGGGGTGGCCGGGAAGCGCATCACGAGCGCCTTCATCGGGAGTTGCACCAACGGGCGGCTCGAGGACTTCCGCGCCGGGGCCGAGGCGCTCACCCGCGCCGGCGGGAAGGTTCATCCCGACGTGATGCTCACCGTGGTCCCCTCCACGGCCGAGGTGGCCCTGGCGATGCTGGAGGAGGGGCTCTACGACGCGTACATGCGCGCCGGGGCCATGGTGACCAACCCCGGCTGCTCCCTGTGCACCATCGGCCACCACGGGGTGCTGGCGCCGGGGGACGTGCTGGTGTCCACCTCGAACCGCAACTTCGAGGGCAAGCTGGGGCGGGGGGCGGAGATTTACCTGGCGAGCCCGGCCACGGCGGCGGCCAGCGCCGCCCGCGGCGTCATCACCGACCCCTCGACAATGTAGGAGACAAGGGGTTTAAACCCCTTGCCTTCATATCGCCTACAGGAACCGGGAGACCCGATGCGATTCAAGGGCAAGGCCTGGGTCGTCGGCGACGAAATAGACACCGACCAGATATACCACGGCCAGTACCTGCCGCTGACCGATCCTTCCGAGATGGCCAAACACGCGCTGGAGTTCGTCCCCGGCAAGGAGGGCTTCGTCGCCCAGGTCAAGGACGGGGACATCCTCGTCACGGGGAAGAACTTCGGCTGCGGCAGCTCCCGGGAGCACGCGGTCCTCTGCCTCAAGCACGCCGGCGTGGCCTGCATCGTCGCCGAGAGCTTCTCGCGCATCTTCTACCGCAACGCGGTGAACCTGGGCTACCCGGTCCTCGAGTGCCCCGGCATCACCGCCGTCGTGGCGGAGGGGGATGAAATCGAGGTGGACACCGACACCGGCGAGGTGAAGGATCTGGTCACCGGGAAGGGGGCGACGGGCGTGCCGCTCTCCGACGTGGAGTCTCGAATCAGCCGGGCGGGCGGCCTGCTGGAGTTTATAAAAACAGAACAGCCGTAGCGTCTGCCCGCCGGGTTTTCCCGATTGGAGACCAGCGAGGCGGGACCTGGGTGATGGGTGCCATATTAAAGCGGCGGGGATTAAAATCCCCGCCCTACGTTCACCCCCCACCCTAACCCTCCCCCCAGAGGGGGGAGGGGATTGTGCAGCGGGCGGGTCAAGAGACCCGCCTCTACGTCATCGCAGCGAAGCACGTGCCAGTGTGAGGGGGGTTATTAAAACGGCGGGGACTGAAGTTCCCGCCCTACATTCAGGCGCACGGCGATGATTAAAGAATCACGGGCGGGTGTGGACACCCACCCCTACGGCCCCCCTCTCCCTGTGGGAGCGGCGCACCGACGGGGATGGGTGTGAGGGCTGCCTTTTAAAAACGGGCGGGTCTGGAGACCCGCCCCTACACTATCACAATTTTCGAGGCCCGGGCCGCGGTGAAGCGGCGGCTCTCAGCGGACTCCTCGTCCGATGCCCACTCCCTTAGATGATCGCCCTGATCCGGGTGCCCGCCGGGCCGGTGTTTTCCCAGACCAGCTTCTTCGGCTTCTGATCGTTGATGGTGAACTGACCGGGCTTGAGATCCCGCTCGACCATGATCCGTGGAATGATTAACTCGAACTCGTTTCTGGAAGTCCTCCTGCAGTGGACGACCTCACCCTGAAACGTCGCTCGGCTCTCGTTCATGCCCCCCCTGCGGTCAATGGCCGGCGCCGCCTGCGAGTCGGGTGTAATGTTCGAGGACGGGTGTGCGGCGTACTAAGTCCTGGTTTCGCCACCATTTATTGAAAAAAATAACACGAAGTAGGATTCCTGCTTACTATCCAAAGCTATTATATACGGGTTGGGGTAATTTTTCCAACGCGATGGTGGGAACCGCACATTTAGTCTACTCTAAGCTGCACTGATGGGGATAGTCGCTCCACCCGGAACCGCGTGTCCTACGTACCGCCGTCCACGTAGAGGACCTTCTCCCTTTCGTAGAACACCGACCCCGGCGCCCCCCGGCGATGGCGGACGTACCTCCGCTCGGTGTAAACGACGGGCACATGGGCGGCGGTGCGCATGGTGGAGTTCTTCAGGGCCAGCCCGGCCGCCTCCGCGATGACGTTGGGTGGGAGGGGGACATCGCGGTCCGGCCGGCGCACGACCACGTGGGCACCGGAGCCCTGCTGGACGTGGAACCAGACGTCGCCCGGTCGGGCCAGCCGGAAGGTCACGAACTGGTTCGCGCGCCCGTCGCGCCCCCAGTAGAGGGTGAACCCCCCGGGCAGCTCACGGCGGCCCACCTTGGCCGGGAGGGCGAGTCCACCGTTCGCCGTGGGTCTCTGGCTCTCGACGTACCGCGCGTGTAGGTCCGCCAAGGTTCCGAGGGGGGCGTCGGGGGCCACCGCCGACGCGAGCTCGTCATACTCGTCGTCGAGGGAGGCGATCAGGTCGTCCAGCATGCCGGCGTGCTCACGGGCGCGCCGGTTCCGCTTCGCCCGCTCGAAAAGCCGCTGAGCGTTGACGAGTCGGCTGGCCCCGGGGTCCAGGGGGACGGTTCGGTCCTCGGGCAGGGTGATGGAGGCGGGGGCGGCCCCCCGGACGTCGGTCGAGGCCAGGAGCAGTTGTCCGGCGTGCATGAGATCGTCGGCGCCGGCGGCTTTGTCCAGGGCGTCCGACTTGTCCCGGGCGGCCTTCCGCCGACGGCCGGAGAGGCGGTCCAGCTCGCTCTGGAGCCGGGCGGCGAGGGTCGCGCGGCGGTGCTCCCGCTCGAAACGGGCGACCAGGGTCATTTCATCTTCCTCCGCCACCGGACGCGACGCGTCCGCGCCGAGAAGCGGCAGGGAGGAGACGACCCCCGCAACGGGGTAGAACCGCACCTCGCCCGCCGAGGCGATGAGCCGGTCCCCCTCCGCGGCCAGAAGGTCGAGGGTCCCCGCGTCGAGCTGGTCGTACACCACGTCGGGCGCCAGCGAGAGCCGCCGGAAGAGCTCGGTGACCGCCGTGGAGGAGACGCCGTCCACGCCGGCGACGAGCTCCCCGGCCAGGCCCCGTCTGCGCCGGGGTAGAATCGCCCCGCTCCGCCGCCCCCCGAGGTACTCCCCCACCGTTTCGATCCCTCCCGAAACCGACTGGAACGGTTCCCCGTACCTAGGACCGGACCGCCAGGCGTAGATGACCCTCTGCTCCGCTTCGAGGACGATGTTCGCCCGGCGCCCGGTGAGGCAGAAGTGGAGCGCCATGGAGGTCGGCTCGCCCAGCTCGTCGCTCCCCCGGAGGTTCAGGTGGAACAGGCGGTCCCGCCCGCGCTGCTCGACCGCGGTGACCACGGCCCCTGCCAGGCGGCGGCGCAGGAAACCGGCCTCCTGTTTCCGGCGCAGGCTCCTGGGCTTGGCCAACCGCAGCCCCGCTTTCTTCCAGAGGAACGCGCCGGAACGGGTCCCGGGGTTGACGAAGACCAGCTCCCGCTCCCCCCCGCCCCCGCCCAGGACGAACACCACCGCCGCCCCCGCGCGCAGCTCCACCTCCAGCTCAGCGTTGGTCCCGCGGTCGGCGGCGTCCAGGATGAGGACGTCTATCACCTTCGAACCCTCGAGGAGGGGCCGCCAGCGGGAGAGGTAGGAGGAAAGGGTGAGGCCGTCGTACATGGGGAGGAATTTTAGCACAGCCGCGGGGGCGGCGCCATTGAGGAGGACCACGGCGGTGGAGGGTCACCGCCGGACCCGTCGTCCGAAATCCTATCTGCTATAATTCGGGCACGGACTTATCCCTATCATCGAAGGAAGTGGATAGTCGGACGATTACACAGCGTCTTACCTAGTTCGGCGTCCCGGCGGGCTACGCCTATACGGTTAACCACTTCCCCGCCCGGTTCGAGAACCCGCGCGTCGTCGGCTACCTGCTGTAATCGGCGCGTTTCCCCGCGGGCTGCTCACCCCAACCTGGATGAGTAACTAGGCGTCGCTCGCGGTGGTGACCGTCCAGCAATGTAGGGCAGCCCTTCTACGGGCTGCCGCGGCGGGGCGTAGAAGCCCCGCCCTACGCGGGTCGCTCCCCTTACGATGAAACTGACCGTCGGCTATCTCCAGTTCGAGCCCCGCCCCGGTGCCCCCGAGCTCAACCGGCGGCGGATGGTCGAGCTGCTCACCCCCCACCGGGCCGATCTGGTCGTCCTGCCGGAGCTGGCCACCTCGGGCTACTGCCTGGAGTCGGCGGCGATGCGGGCCGCGGCCGAGCCGCTGGACGGGCCGACCGCCGGGGCCCTTCGCGAGCTGGCCCGCCGGACCGGCACCCATTACGTCGTCGGGCTGCCCGAGCTGGACGGCGGAAGGCTCTTCAACAGCGCCCTCCTCGTCGGGCCCGACGGTCCCGTGGCCGGCTACCGGAAGCTGCACCTCTTCGGCTTCGAGCCGGAGATTTTCACCCCGGGAGACGGGGAGCCAGAGCCGGTCGAGTTCAAAGAGACCCGGATCGGCCTCTTGATATGCTTCGACTGGATTTACCCTGAAACGGCGCGGATTCTCGCCCTGGGCGGGGCGACGGTCCTCTGCCACCCGGCGAACCTCGTGCTGCCCCACTGCCCCGACGCCATGGTCACCCGCTGCCTGGAGAACCGGGTTTACGCCGTGACGGCCGACCGGGTGGGCATGGAGGAGTGGCGGGGCGAAAAGATGCGGTTCATCGGGCGGAGCCAGGTGGTCACCCCGGCGGGGGAGGTGCTGGGGCGGGCCGATGAAAAAGGGGAACGGTTCTTCAGCGTGGAGCTGGACACCGCCCTGGCCGAGGACAAGACCGTGCGGGGGAACGACCTCTTCGCCGGGCGACGGCGGGACCTCTACGGGAAGTTGTGCGAGTGAAGAGAGGCCCCGGTCGCGGGTCGCCGTCCAACCCTTACCCTAACCCGTGCCACGTTATTTGCGATGACGTAGGGGCGGACCTTCAGGTCCGCCCGCGGGCGACCGTGGACGGTCGCCCCTACGGCTTGGATTCGCGGCGGATGGACGTAGGGCGGGGATTCCATCCCCGCCGTGTTTTTTTTTACAAGGTCGCCCTCACCCCGGTTGCGATGATGTAGGGCGGCCCCGTGGGATGCATCCCCCGCGGGCCGCCGCTTCTACGCTCCCATCCTCGACCCTCACCCTAACCCGTAGGCGAGCCTCTCCCTGGAAGGGAGAGGGGACATGCGGCAGCCCTCACCCCTGACCCGTCGGCGCGCCGCTCCCACGGGGAGAGGGAAACTGCGGGCCGACCTAAAGGTCGGCCCCTACGAGGGCGACACACGATTCGCACATCACCCGTAGGGGAGGGTCTCCAGACCCTCCCGCTTTTTAGGTGAAAACGGGCGGCGCACTGAGTTGCCGCCCTACGCAGTTTCGCATTGGACGTAGGGCGGGGGCTCTTTACCCCACCTGGTTTACCATCACCCCGGCCTGCGATGTTGCGATGACGTAGGGCGGCCCCGTGGGATGCATCCCCTGCGGGCCGCCGTTTTCGCCCCCCTCCCTAGCCCTCCCCCCAGAGGGGGGAGGGGACGCGCTACCCGGAGATGAGCTTTTCCAGGCCCTTCCACAGGTTGTAGCTTGAGGTGATGAAGATCAGGCAGCCGACCAGGATCAGCATCACCTTGGGGGGAATCTTTTTGCAGATCCAGGCGGCGAAGGGGGCGACGATGATCCCGCCGCCCAGAAGGCCGACGATAATCGGCCAGAGATCGGCGATGCCGATGATTAAGATGAAGGTAAAGGCTTGCACGACGGTGACGAAGAACTCGGCGGTGTTGACGGAGCCGATGGCATAGCGCGGCTCGTGGCCGCCGCCGACGAGGGTGGTGGTGACGATGGGCCCCCAGCCGCCGCCGCCGATGGCGTCGAAGAAGCCGCCGATGGCCCCCAGGACGGCCAAGATGGGGTTCGAAAAGTGCTTGGCTTCCTTTTCCGTATCCACCTCATGACGCTTGGTGCGCGCCTTCAACAGGATGCGCACCGCCATCACCAGGAGGTACACGCTGACCACCGGCTTGACGAATTCCCCGGGGAATTCGGTCAACAGGTAGGCTCCGACCACCCCGCCGGCCACCCCGGTGAAGACCAGCCCCAGGAAAAGGCGCTTTTCGACGTTCTTGAAGGCCAGGTGCGAGATGCCCGAGACCAGGGTCGTGCCGGTCTCGGCGTACTTCACGCAACTGGTGGCGATCTTGGGCTGCAGCCCCAGGGCCATCAACAGGCTGTTGGAGCTGACGCCGTAGGCCATCCCCAGGCTGCCGTCAATCAATTGGGCGATGATGCCAACACCGGCGAAGAGCATGATAAGCTCCCAATGGGGCAGCACTTGCATCCAGTCGGGCAAAACGTTCATCGGGCCTCCTTGAGTCGGGGAGAGGTGCGTGTTCCGCGGCTCGGGGGAAGGGTTCTCCCGGAACCAGTGGGAAAACCGGGCTTGATCGTCCCGAGCGACGGGATGTCCGGTAAAACCTTCCGGAAATGGGGTGAATTACCCGACTAACTCCATGAGTTAGGTGGATTATAAAGAGAAAAGAAAAATAATTCAATAAAACGGTATAGTTAGTCGGAAATGTATAAAATACGAACTATCATTCGGTTATCACCTGTTTTGGGGGCGCGCCAGCGACGGATCCCTCCTCCCCTGGAAGAAGGCTTTTAAAAAAAAGGCCGCCCCGGATAAAAAAGAGTGGACCGGCCGTCCGCCCCAAAGATCCACCCGGTTTTTACATCCCTAGACGTCCATCTGCTCGGTGAGTAGCTGGGGCAGGGTGCAGCCCAGCCGGTTGACCGCCCGCGCCCGGACGTCGAGGTTCGGGGGGGCGATTTCTATCTCTCGGACGTCGGGACCCCATTCGTCGCAGAAGGGGGCCGGGCCGCCTCCCGCCGGGGAGAGCCGGTCGAGCTCAAAAGCGTCTATGACGGAAAGGCAAGGGGCTTAAGCCCCTTGTCTCAACTGACGGGGGTCTGGGCGACTTCTCGGTCCCTCCGACGGGTTGCTTAAACCTCCCGGGGGCGGCTCAGGATCATCTTCAACAGGGAAATAATCGCCGGGCGCAGCTGCCCCTCGGGCAGGGGCACCACCTGGTCGTCCACGCTCAGACGGAGGACCTGGCGCACGGTGAGACGGTCCACGGCGTCGGGTTCATCGTAGTTCGTCAGGGCGAGGATGCGGGGGGCGGCGCTGATGAGCTCCCAGAAATCGAGGCCGGCCCGGATGCTGGGAAAACGGCTGTGGTCGAGGCAGTCCACCGCCACGATGTACCCGGCCAGCCCCTCGGCCAGAAGATCGAAAAGGGAGGGCAGGTCGGAGTTGCTCGGCGCGGCGACCAGCTCCAGCTCCCCCCCCGCCACGCGGTAGTAGCGGCCCAGGAAGCCGTAGATCGTCGTAAGCTCGGAAATCTGGCCCTGGGTCGGACGGAAGGACTCCAGGAGCGTGAGGGCCAGCTCCGGCTTGTCGGCCAGCACCAGTACCGTTACCGGTTTACCCGGCATTCTCCTCCCCCTCGAGGGTGCGCTTGAGGTTCTCCAGGGTCTCGGGGTCGGGCTTGGCGGCCTGGATGGCGGTGGTGCGCTGCACGGGCTGGGGCGAGGCGCCGATGCCTATCTCCACCAGCCGCTTCCCCAGGAGGCTGAAGAGGGCCCGGGCGGTGCTGAATCGGGTGAGGCTGCCGGCCATGGTAATCTCGTCCAGGTTCCGCCGGCCGTCAATGAGGGAGAGCACCTTCCACTCCTCCGGGGGCAGGTCGAGCTCCCTCAGGTTCACGACGCCGTCGGCGAGAAGGGGGACCTGCCGGAAGCTACCGATTCCCAGGTGGGACATGTCCTCGACCCGGGCCATGCCGCGCAGCACGACCTCGTCTATCCGGAGCTTTACCACCACCTTCGAGCCGGGAGGCTCGTAGCCGGCGACCTTATAAACGAAGCTGCCGTCGGATTCCAGGGAGATGAGGTAGACCGTTTCCGCGAGTTGGTCGGCCAGGGCATCCTCGATGTCCGCCTGGCCGACGATCCCCCGTTCCAGGAGGAGATCGCCGAGCATCCGCCGCCCACCGCCCTGGCTTTTCTGGCTGCGGAGGACCTCGTCGAGCCGCTCCTGGGTCAAGAGGCCGCGCCCGAGGAGGATCTTCCCCAGCGGTTTGCGGTCAGTCTCGCTCTCGGCGTAGATGATCCGCCCGGAGTCTATGTATATCTGGGCGTGCCCCTTGGCGCTATCCACGCTCAACCACCCGGAGCGGTAGTACCGGCTGAATATCTCCAGGAGGTCGAGGAGGGGGAGCTCCGCCAGGGTGCCTTGTAGAGCCATCTTATCCGCCTTCTGCTTCGACGTCTTCGGGCCTCCGGCGTTCGGCCGCCCGGTCGCAGTGGAGAAAGAGCTGCGCGAGGGCCAGGGCGGTGGGGACCGTCGGGGGTTTGACCCCCTCGAGGATGATACGGCCGTCCCTGGTCAGCGCGAGGGTCATGCTTCCCAACGAGAACCGGTCGTAGCGCTCGGCGCGCTCGACCGGGGAGAAACCGACGGTCTTGAGCACGCGTTTCAGCGTGCGCCACCGGGGCCGGACGGGCTCCCCGGGGACGATTTCGAAATCGCCCTCCCGCCCGTCGGAGTAGAGCTCCCGGATTTCGACCGCGAGTGGAGCGGCGCCCCACTGGAGGTTGACGGTGTTCGCCAAAATCAACACCCGCGAGGTTTCGCCGGGGCGTAGCTCGCTTCGCTCGGTTTGCCGGGGGCATAGCTCGGTTTGCCGGGGGCATAGCTCGGTTCGCCGGGGGCGTAGCTCGGTTCGCCGGGGGCGTAGCTCGCTTCGCTCGGTTCGCTCGGTTAGAGGTTTTTTATTATTGTAGATGGAATACAAGGCATGGTCAAGGGAGGGCGCCCTTTCCGACTCTGACGATCGGCCGGACGGTCACCGCCCTCCGATCGGGGCGTAAAAAAGGGGCCGGACCGGGTTCGGTCGGCGGCCCCCCAAACGCGGGAAGAGTTTTAGCCTCCTCCATCCGGGAGCGGTTAAACCCGAACGGTCCGGATCAACCCGTCTCGCGCTTCAACAGGTCGGCGAAGGTGGTGGATTCGAGCCGGCTGGCCAGGTCCTGGCGCACCGTCTGCCAGAGCCAGCGCAGGCCGCAGGTATCCTCGCGTGTGCAGGCCTGGTACGCCGTCTCGCTGGCGCAGGCCACCGGCGCCAGGTGGCCGTCGAGGGTCCGGATGACGTCGGCCACGTTCACCTCTTCGGGCTGGCGGACGAGGGTGTAGCCGCCCCCCGGACCGCGGCGGCTGTGGATGAAGCCCGCCCGGCGCAGCGAGAGGAGTATCTGCTCCAGGTAGCGCTCCGGTATCTCCTGGCGGTTTGAAATCTCGTCGGCCGACAGGCGGCCGCGGCCGTGGTTGCGGGCCAGTTCCAGCATGGCCCGACAACCGTACTCACTGCGCGTCGAAACGTGCATGCCTTCCCCGTTTCTCGAAGGTTTTTCTGACGAGCCCGTAAAAAGGATTCGCCGGGGCGTTACCCGCTTCGCGACGGCGAGCCGTTCGTTTCGCCCGGACGGTGCAATCAAAACCTTAACCGCGCCGCACGCCGGGTTACGTGCGCCCGGTCCGCGGCGTCCCCCAAGTATTCCGACCGTGCTAATAGATAAATCCCAATAGGGATACTAGGCTATTAGGGGACCCCTGTCAAGCGGGAAATGGGCATTTTCGCGGGGGCATTACTCCGGTTCGCCAGGGGCGTAGCTCGCTACGCTCGGTTCGCTCCGTTTAGCCGGATGCCCCGCGCGCCCCGGTGGGCCGATTACCCCGCCGGGACGACCGACCGGAGCTTTGACTTAAAAACCTACTCCTCGTCGCCGAAGTAGCCGTACTCCTCGAACAGCAGGTTCACCTCCTGGAGGAAGTACTTGTAGGTCTTGATGTAGTCCTCCGGCTTCTCTTCGGGCTTGGTGTGCTTCTCGTAGAAGGCGATGGTCAGCGAGCAGGCGATGTCGAAGGGCATGGGTTTCTCCCGTTGAAAGCGGCGGGTGATACCGCCCACCGGTTTGTTATCTCGACGCCGGCCTCAACCGGCGATGGAGAAGCTCACCCGGCGCGTCCGGGGCCGGTTATCGAAGTCCAGAAGGACCGGCTGCTGCCAGGTCCCCAGGCGCGGTTTCCCGCCCACCACGGCGAAGCTCACCGAGGGGCCCACCAGGCTCGCCCGGACGTGAGCGTATCCGTTGCCGTCACCCCAGCGCGCGTCGTGGGCGTACACCGGACCCCGGGGGACCAACTCCTGCAGCACCCGGCCAAAATCCTCCACCAGCCCCGGCTCGTGCTCCACCGTGGTGACGGCGTAGGTGGAACCGGTGGCGGCGATGGTGCAGACGCCGTCGGCGAGCCCCGACTCCGCGAGGAAGCGCTCCAAGAGCGGCGTGAGGACGATGACGTCGCCGTCGCCCGCGGTCGGTACCTCGTAGGTCTTCTCGAAGAACATGGCTCGTCAGCTCGTCGGCCGGGACTCAATGGGCCACAGGGCGTCCCACTGGACGATTCCGGCGCCGGGGTAGTAATAGTTGATGATTTCCTTGTAGGTGAAGCCGGCCTCGGCCATCCCCCGACTCCCCCACTGGCAGAGCCCCACACCGTGGCCGTACCCGTGCCCCGAGAGCACCAGCCCTCCCTCGGTGACGCGGGCGATGTCGAAGTACGTGCTCATCAGCTCGCCGTAACCCACGAGGCGCCGGAACTCGTCGCCCGGCAGCTCCAGCTCGCCTCCCGAGGCCAGGGTGAACACCACGTACCGGACCCGACCGGTGCGGGCGTTGGTCCGCAGGCGCATCCCGGTAAGGTTCTCGGTGGTGTAGCCCGCCGCGGCGAGGGCGTGGGCCAGGCGGTCGAAATCCAGGGTGTACTCCCAGTCGTGGCTGGGGGAGGCGGTACACCAGTCGCACTCGACCCCGGAGAAAAACGGTCGGCGCTCGATGTTGGGCCAGATATCGTCTATGGCCGCGGTGTGGCCCCCGCAGCAGGAGCTGAAGAAGGTGGTCACGATCCGGCCGCCGTAGGCCAGGACCTCGCCGGTGGTGGCGGCCACCGCCTCGTCGGTGCGCGGGTCCTCGGCAAAGTACCCGCCGTAGACCTGGGACGAGGTGTCGGCGCACAGGTGAAAGGGGGCGCCGGGGTCATCAGAAAGGCGCGCCAGCGCGTAGCTCCGGCTCACCACCGCCTGGCTCTTGAGCGCCTCGGGCGGCCAGCTCGCGTAGGTCTCCTCGGGCAGAACGCCCCGCAGGTAATCCTCCACCTCTATCCGGTTTATCGCCTGCAGCGTCCCCGTCGTGGTGGAGCGGACGGTGAGGGAGCCGCGGTAGGGCGAGCCCTTGACCGTGATCCGGGGCGGCCCGTCCCCCTCCTCCCGGGGCGTGACCCGCACCCAGGTGCAGCGCAGCCACTCGCCGTTGACCGCCAGCACGCCGTACTCGTCGCGCTTGAACACCAGGTCCCAGCCCGGGGGAACGGTGTAGAGCGGCTCGTCGGAGTCGTCGGTTATCGTCGCCCCCGAGGGGCAGCTCACCACCAGGAGGCCGTCGGTCTCCTGCAACAGGACCCGGAGCTCGGTGGGGGCCGGTTTCAGCGTGCCGTCGTGCCCGATCTCCCCGTCGGGTCGGCAGGCGATGAGGACCGCGAAAAGGACCAGACCTGCAGCAAGGCGGCGTCTCATTCCCCGGCCTCCGGAGGCAGCGCGCAGTTCTCGTCCAGCCAGCAGCGGGAAGACTCGGCGGCGACGGCCCCGTGCCCCACGGCCACCGCCACCTGGCGCAGGGGGGTAGCCGTCACGTCGCCGGCGGCCAGGATGCGCGGGTTCGAGGTGAACATCCGCTCGTTCACGACGACGTAGCCTCCCGGGTCCAGCTTGCACAGCCCCTTGACCAGCTCCGAGTTGGGGACCATCCCCAGGGCGCTGAAGACGCCGGTCACCGCGAGGGTTTCCGTCTTGCCGGTCTCCACGTTCTTGATTTCCAGCCCCTCCACGCCGTCGGCGCCCTGGATTTTTTCAGGGACGAAAGGGAGGTGGAGCGTGATGTTCTTCGCGGCGTGCACCCGTCGCTGGAGCACCGGGACGCCGCGGAACTCCGTCCGGCGGTGGACCAGGTGCACCGTGCGGCACATGCGGGTGAGGTAGAGCGCCTCCTCGAGGGCGGTGTCCCCGCCGCCCACCACGGCGACCTCCTGGTCGCGGAAGAAGTTGCCGTCGCAGGTGGCGCAGTAGGAGAGCCCGCGGCCGGCGAACTTCTCCGCGCCCTCCAGCGGGAACGGCCGGTAGTGCGCCCCCGTGGCCAGAATCACCACCCGCGACCGGTGTACCTCGTCGTAGTCGTCGGTCAAGAGGAAGAACTGGCCGCGGTCCTCCAGCTTCTCGATGTGGGCCTGTTCCACCTCGATGCCCAGTCCCTGGGCCTGCTCGGTCAGCCGCTTCGAGAATTCCATCCCGGTGATGGGCCCCGGCACGCCGGTGTAATTTTCCAGGGTGGCCGTGGTGGCGATTTGCCCCCCGGCGACGCCGTCGGCGAAGAAGACGAAATCCACCCCGCCGCGGATGGCGTAGATGGCCGCGGTGTAACCGGCGGGTCCGCCGCCGATGATGGCCAGCTCGTGAACCTCGCTCAACTTTTCTTCTCCCGGGTTATTTTACCCATGATGAAGTCCGGGCGCGTCTATACCGTTGGTGGATATTCCAGGTCCGATGATTTAACTAAAACCTCTGACGATGTAGATGTCGCTTTGCCCATCCACCGTCCTGACTAAAACAATATAATCGTCCCAGGCACAGATGTGCGACTAATCATAATCGTACCCTCCCCTGACGATGTAGATGTCCGATTGACCATCCACCGTTCTGACGAAAACGACGTACTCGTCCCAGGCGCAGATGTCCCTCTCCACGCCCTTTTTTTCAGTCATGCGGAATAAATCGTTCTCGCTACTATTAAACATCCAAATATCAACCTCTCCCTCACAGTCGGATATTGCATAGGTGTACAGATGTTCGATTCCATTGAAAATTGAGGACAAATCATAAAAATGACTTCCGTCGCTGTAGAAGAGCTCTTCATAATCATTATCAATTAAATATAAGTAGATATCCGACCTGCCATCTAAATTCACAACATAAAGACATGCATCACGATAATCAAAAAAAATGGGAGTGTTTCCGTCTTTTATCTTTCTAAACGTATCATCATCGGTCATGTCTCGGTAGTATATCTCCCCATTTTGCTCAAATAAGATGTAATAGCTGTCCGGCCTGTCTAAGTAGCACGAGATATTGTCTATCCCTTCCCCGTTTTCACGGAAAATCTCGGTGAATTCGAGGTAGTCCTCCTGGACAATCACCGCTTCACCGTTACCTTCAAGGGCGATTAAAAGACCATGATGAGCATGTAACTCAATTGTAATTGAGGTCATGTCGGTTATTGTATAGCCTTCCGGGGCGTTGTAGATGACCTCGTCGGTATCGGACGGATAGTCGTACAGGTGCACGGCCTGCCCGTCGTGGTAGGCTATTCGGGCATTCTCAATATCGTCATCAAAAGAAGGAGTGTCGTAGAAAACCGGGTCGTACTCCACCGCCGCGTTGTCGGTCAGGCGGATCTCATCGCCCTGGTCATCCAGAAAACCCTTCACCGGCAGGGCGCAGGTTAAGAGGACGTAGGCGACCAGAAGCGACCCAAGCATAACCAAATTTTTTTTCATCTTACCCTTCGCCTCGTTTCGGAATGCCTTAGAACCCGACCAGCGCCCCGGCCACGCGCTCCGCCGCGTCGCCTTCCCCGAAGACTTGGGGACGGTCGCCGGACGGCGAGAAATTTTCGAGCGCTGCGGGGAGCCCCTCCGGCTCGATCAATTTATTCCACCCGGCCCGCACCGTCTCCACCCACTCACTCTGCGGCATGAGGGTCAGGCAGGGCGTGCCGTGGAAGTAGGCCTCCTTCTGCAGACCGCCGGAGTCGGTGACCGCCAGGCGCGCGCCGCCAAGCAGCGCCTGCATCTCCAGGTAGCCCACCGGCTCGCGGAGCATTTCCGCGTATTTATCGAGGAGCCCCGCCGCGGAGAGGTTTTTGCGCGTCCTCGGGTGGAGCGGCAGGAAGACGGGCTCGTCGTGGGCCGCCAGGGCTTCAAGAATCGCGGTGAGCCTCGCCGGGTCGTCGGCGTTCCGCGGGCGGTGGATAGTCGCCAGGACGAAGCCGCCCTCGGGCAGGCCGTGCTCCTCGAGCACCCGGGGCCGCATCGCCTCGAAAACCGGGCGCCGGGCGAGCCACAGGTCGTACATCACGTCGCCGGTGAGGACCACGCCCCCGGTCAGCCCCTCGGCGGCCAGGTTCTCCACCGCGGTCCGGGTGGCGGCCAGGAGCAGGTCGGCGGCGTGGTCGGTCAGGACCCGGTTTATTTCCTCGGGCTGGGAGCGGTCGCCGGAGCGCATCCCGGCCTCCACGTGGGCCAGGGGGATGCCCAGCTTGGCCGCGGCCAGCGCCCCGGCCAACGTCGAGTTCGTGTCGCCGTAGACCAGTGCCATGTCCGGCGAGTGCCGCAGCAGCACGTCCTCTATCGCCACCAACATCTGGCCCGTCTGGCGCCCGTGCGTGGCGCTGCCGATGCCCAGGTTGTAGTACGGCTCCGGCAGGCCCAGCTCGGAGAAAAAGACGTCGGAGAGGCGGATGTCGTAGTGCTGGCCGGTGTGTATCAGGAGCTCCTCGACCCCGTGGGCGGCGAGGGCGCGGCTGACCACGGCGGCCTTGATGAACTGGGGCCGGGCGCCCACGACGGTGGCTACGAGCATCTCACCCCCTCCGCGGAGCTCTTCGGGTGGCATTTTATTCCAGTGGGCCGCGACGTGTACCGGTCCGATTTTACCATCCCGGCCGCCGGAAAGGCGACCGCTCCCCGGATCAACCCCGCCCGCGCCGCAGGCCCTCCCGCAGCCGCCGGAAATCCTCCCCCTTCACCGCTCCGGTGACGAAGAGCAAAAGGACGTAGACGGGCAGGACGGCCAGTGACCACCACAGGGACAGAAAGGCGCAGGCCGCCCCGTACGCCGCCCCGGCGGCCAGGGTACCCAGCAGCGGCCGGCCCAGCTGGGATAGGTCAATGTAGCGCCGGGCGAAGATGACGAAGAGAACGAGGACCAGCGCCTCGGAGATGACGGTGGTCCAGGCCGCGCCGACGTGCTCCCATCGGGGAATGGCGTACAGGTTGGCCGCCACGTTCACCAGGCCGCTGACCAGGGCCCCCGCGGCGAAGAGCTTCTCCCGGCCCGTGGACTTCAACAGGACCGCGAGGGGGTAGCTGGCGAAGACCAGGGGGAGCGAGAGGCCCAGGATTTTCAGGGAGTCCGCCGAGGGACCGTACCCCGGTCCGAGGGCGATGGCGGAAATCCCCCCGGCGTGGAAGAAAATCAGTATCGAAGCCGGGAGGGCCAGACCTACCAGCAGCCGGATGGTGAGCGTGGCCGTGCGGGACAGCCGCTCGTCGTCGCCCGTCATCTCCGCGAGCGCCGGGAAGAGCGCTGCGGAAAGCGCCAGGGGCGCGAAGAGCAGGATGTTTACGAGCTTCACCGACGCCCCGTACCACCCCACCACCTCGTCCGACCCGAGCATGTACTTGAGCATGGTGACGTCCACCAGCTTATACACGATGATGAAGACGGAGGCGAGGGCGAAGGGGAAGCCCGCCTTGAGGAGGCCCCACCAGCGCCTGGGGTCCGGTCGGACGACGCCGAAGCGCCTCCTGGCCCACAGCAGGCTCATGACCGATGACAAAGCCGTGGCGGCGGCGGTGGCGACGATCAGCCCCAGGGGACCGTAGCCCGCGAGCACCGCGGCGTAGCCCAGTACGAGGGTCAGCCCGTCGCCCGCCAGGTTCACGATGAACAGGGAGCGGAAATCCTGGGCGCCCTTGAAGACCCCCAGGGCGCTCTCCCGGCTCCCGGCGAAGATCACCACGGAGAGCCCCGCCCAGAGAATCATCGCCAGCTCGGCGGGCTGGGTCGTCCACCCGACCAGGGCCAGGACCCCGAGGACCAGCGCGCCGAAGATGAGCTTGAGGGAGAGGACGTCGGCCAGGTAGGCCCCCGCGCGCTCCCGGTCCCGCGCCACGTCGCGCACGGTCAGCTCGGCCAGCCCCAGGTCGTTGCCCAGGGCCCAAAGGGTGACGAAGCCGATGGCGAAGGTGTAGCGCCCGTACCCGGCGTCGCCGAAGACGCGCACGGCGACGAGCTGCAGCGCGAAGGCCAGTAGCTTGCGCACGACCTCCGACCCCAGGACGAACCCGGTGTTCACGCCCAAGCGGCGGATGAGTTTTACCTCGGCCATGCGCGAATCCCGTCGGGACCGAAAAGGGGCGCCCGGAGCGCCCACACTGGTCAGAAGAGGGTCTGCCCCTCCTCGGCCTTTCTCTTGGCCCGCTGCCGGCGCCGTTCATCGCGCAGGCGACGGAGCACATCGGTGAACTGATCGGTGTCGGCGAACTGGTGGTAGACGCTGGCGAAGCGCACGTAGGCCACGTCGTCCAGCTCGGCCAGCTCGCGCATCAGGAGCTCGCCTATCTCGCTCGACTCCACCTCGTCGCCCAGGCGGTTTCGGAGCTCGGTCTCGACCCGGGCCACCACCGTCTCGAGCTGGTCGTGGCTGATGGGTCGTTTTTCGCAGGCCTTCTCCAGGCCGGTCATAATCTTCGCCCGGTCGAAGCGCTCCCGCCGTCCGTCGCGCTTGACTACCTTCAGCTCGGGCTCCTCGACCTTCTCGTAAGTGGTGTAGCGGCGGCCGCAGTGCAGGCATTCCCGCCGGCGGCGCACCAGCTCGCCGCCCCGGGAGGGACGGGTGTCGGTCACCCGATCGGAGTCTTCACCGCAGTAGGGGCATCTCATATTCTTAAGGAGCCGGTCAGCTCGCCGAGGTGGGCCATTCCGCGTCGGGCGAGGAGTCGGCGCAGGCCCAGGGCGATTGTGCGGGCGGCGTGGGGCTGGTAAAAGTTTACGGTGCCGAGGCTGACGGCGTTCGCCCCGGCGATTATATGCTCGGCGGCGTCGTGCCAGTTCTCGATCCCGCCGGTACCGATGATGGGCGCGTCGGGGAAGGCGGCGCGCACCTGGGCGATCATCCGCACGGCGACTGGGCGGATGGCCGGTCCGGAGAGCCCGCCCGCGCCGCGGGCCATCACCGGATTGGACCGGCCCACGTCCACGACCATCCCCAGAATGGTGTTGATGAGCGTCAATCCGTCGGCGCCCCCCTCCAGGGCGGCCCCGGCGGGGAGGGTCACGTCGGTCACGTTGGGGGTCAGCTTCACGAAGAGCGGCATTCCGCCCGCGGCCTCCTTCACCCTCTTCGTCAATTCGCGGAGGACGGCCGGATCGGTGCCGAACTGGAGCCCGCCCCGGCTCACGTTGGGGCAGCTCACGTTGAGCTCCAGGGCGCAGATCCCTTCAGCGGCGGCCAGACGACCGGCCACCTCCACGTACTCCTCCTCGGTGGACCCGCCGAGGTTGACCATCACCGGGAGGCCCAGCCCGAGGGTCTCCGGCAGCACCTCGGCCAGGAAACGCTCCAGGCCGACGTTGGCCAGGCCGATGGAGTTGAGCATTCCGGCCGGGGTCTCGGCGATCCGCGGCGGGGGGTTGCCCTCCCGGGGTTCCCGGGTCACCGTCTTGGTGACCACGGCGCCGACGCCCTCCAGGCCGCCCAGGCGGTCCAGCTCGGGGCCGTAACCGGCGGTGCCCGAGGCGACGAGAATCGGCGTGGCCAGCGTCAGGGGGCCGAGCCGCGTTTTCAGGGAAGACTCGGGCGCCGGGGGCGTGGACTCGACCTCCAGCCGGATCGGCCGGGGCATTGAAGGGAGCGGCCAGGCCAGCTCGCGGGCGTCGAAGAGCGGGCCGTCCTGGCACACCATAAGGTAGCCCCCGTCCGCCGCGGGGACGGCGCAGCCCCGGCAGAGCCCGGTTCCGCAGGCCATGAGCGCCTCGAGGAGCACCCAGCACTCGACGCCGTGGGCGCGGCAAAGCCCGGCGACGCAATCCAGCATCGCCTCCGGGCCGCAGGCGACGACCAGCGGCTTTTCTTTTTCGAAAAGGACCTCTTTGAGCCGCGCTTCGAGGGCGGCGGTCACCAGGCCGCAGAGACCCTCGCCACCGTCCTCGCTGGCGGCCGAGGCGACGATGCCGACGGGGGCGGCGGCGAGATAGCCGCGGACCTCCTCCCCCCGAGCGGCGCCCGCTAAAAGCTCGACGGCCTCCGCTTCAGCACAGTGTATCTCGGCGAAGCGGTAGAGCGGCGGGGTACCGATGCCCCCCCCGACGAGGAGCAGGCGCCGGCCCCGGGCGTCGAGCCGGCGGGCCTTACCGCACGGCGCGAGGAGGTCGAGGGTATCACCGGGCCCCCGCTCCGCCAACCAGGACGTTCCCGGTCCGACCGCGCGCACCACCAGCGAGAGCGACCCGTCGGACCCCATCCCGGCCACGGAGAAGGGGCGCCGTAGGAGAACCCCGGCCTGCCGGCAGTCCACTTCGACGAACTGGCCGGGCACGGCGTCCACGGGCGGGTCGGTCCGGAGCACCAGTTCCACCACGCCGGTCGCGAGCGTCCGCCGGGAGAGAACCTCGGCCCGGACAACCCGCGGGGTTTGCGGTCTGGCGGGACCCGCCCCGTTTTTTTTCATTCCGCTTCCACGGGCTGGACCGCCTGGTCGGGCAGAACCGCCTCGGATACGACCTCCTCTGCGACGGGCGGGATCGGCGGAGCGGTGGCGAGCTCCACGTTGACCCCGGTGGCCGCGGGGACCGTGCGCTCGACGAAGACCCACTCCGGCGGTGTGCCCAGCTCGTAGTCGCCGGCCACGCCCGAGTGCGTACCGAACCCGGCGACGGCCTGCGCCACGGGGCCGGCCTCGGCGGAGTCGGCCTCGATTATCGCCCGCAGGACGATGCGCGCCGCGTCATAGCTCGCCGCGGCGATGGGGCCCGGAACGTGGCCGATGTTGTTGCGAAAAGTCTCCACGAAGGCGGTCGTCTTGGCGTTGGGCGATTCCGAGGAGAAGCCGCCCACGAAGTACCCCTGGTCCAGGACGTAGTACTCGGGCAGCTCGAGGCGCCGCGGTTTGGCCGTGGCCAGGGCCACGAAGGGCGGGTTGTACGTCAGCTCGGCGCAGGATTTCAACAGGCCCAGGAGGTCCTCCGTGGAACCGTTGAGGATGAAACCCGAAACGCCTTCGGCGAGCATCCGGTACGCCGCGGACGCGTAATCGTAGCCGGAGAGGGAGAGCCCGAGGTCGAGGTAGTCCACACCGGATGCGTCCAGCGCTCGCGTGAACGCGTCGTGGTACAGGGGGTAGGGGTTATCCTCACCGGACACCAGTGCGACCTTGTCCATCCGGGCCCAATCCACGGCCACCGTCACCGCCTCGGGTATCAGCAGGCGGTTCCCCACGCAGAGGTTGTAAACGAAGGTTGACCCGGCGTCGGAGGACGCATCCTGGACGTCGGATGAGGTGCAACCTACGAAGAAGACGGCTATTCCGAGCTCGTCGGAAAGACGCGCCGCCAGACGAACCGCGTCGGGGTCGGGGTCGCTGACGATGACGGCCGCCACCCCGTCGGTCTCGACGAGACGGCGGAACAGGCTCTCGAAGCGCCCGAGGTCACCGCCCGTGTCGTAGTGGATGAGCTCCAGCGGAACATCGGAGTCTGTGAAGCGCGACTTCACAAAGGCGTTCACCAGGAGCTCGGCGCCGTGGACGCCCTCCAGGCCGTAGTAGGAACGGTCGCCAGTCTCGGGGCCCAGGACGCCCAGGTACGCGCCCTCGTGGCGGCCGCAGCCGAGGAGGCAGAACGCGATGAGCGCGCAGATGAAGTAGGGCAGCCCTTCTACGGGCTGCCGAGGCGGGGCGTAGAAGCCCCGCCCTACGGTGCAACCCGCGCGTTTCGTTCGGGAATTACCCATTGCGGTTAACCTCCGTAGGGGCGCCCTACGTGGTGCGCCCGCGAATGAAGATGAAACGCGGCGGGGCGATGTAGGGCAGCCCTTCAACGGGCTGCCGCGGCGGGGCGATGTAGGGCAGCCCTTCAACGGGCTGCCGCTACGTGGCGCGCCCGCGAATGATAACCAACGGCCTTTTCGGGCAGGGGACTTAAGCCCCGCCCCTACGGGGTTGCCGTGAACACGACGACCTGCGATTGGACCCGCTCGTAGGCGGCCAGGAAGGACCGGAAAGCCGGGTAATCCTCCACCGACACCTCCCCGGCGTCTATGCGGAGCTCGTCGGTGACGGTGAGCGTAGGTTGTACCTCACCGTCCGCATAGTCGTACGTCACGTACATGCTGGCCAGCGGCGTGCCATCCCCCGTGGTCAGGATTAAAGATTGCGGCTCGGGTAGGGAGAGCGGACGGTATCCCGGCGGAAGCACGTAAACCGTACGGGTGTTCTGCAGCCAGCGGTAATCGAAACGCAGCGGCAGTGTGCGCTGCGTGAGCGACCCGAAGCGCTGGGCCAGGAGGTCCTGGTGGACGTGCGTGGCGAAGACGAGGGTGTCGCCTGAGCGGCGTGCGAGGCCCGGAACCCGCAGGTCGTAGGCGTAGTGGACGTTGTTATCCGTATCGGTGACGTCGGAGATGTCCACCGCGTAGACGTCGGTCCCCGGGTAGCGCCGGTTCCAGTAGACCTCGAGGTCCGTCTCCTGCATCTCGACCTGCTGGTTGTCCGCGCGCCGCTCGGGGCTGAGCTTCGCGCCGTAGTCCAGCTCCCGGTGCCCGACCGCGTCGCCCGAGGGCGCAAGGACGAAGCGGGTGCGGCTGAAGATGAAGTTGTCGTCGGCGGAGTAGAGGGGCGTTTTCGCGAAGTACCCCCCGTCGGGGGTGCAGACGTACGCCTCCACGCCCTGGTCGGCCGACGGCAGCTCCCACCAGGTGTTGAAGTCGGTCGTGCCGTCGAGGAACAGAATCGAGCCGAATGGCTCGCCGAGCTCGTCAGCCGATAGGGTGAGCTTCGTCCGCACGTCTTCGAGGTCGAACCCCTCCTGGAAGGGGACGGCGCAGATCATGTGGTTGAAGAGCTCCAGGGCGGCCTGGTCCCACTTTATCGCACCCCGGTCCCGGGTGCGGACGAGCACCGGGTACGCCTCGATACCCAGGGCGCGGTAGAGGCTTACCATGAGCGCCGCCGAGGCCTTGCAGTCGCCGTAGCCGGTGTGCACGGTGCTCTCCGGCTCGATCGGCCGCCAGCCGCCGATGCCCAGGAGGATGGCGACGTAGCGCAGCTTCCGGGTCACGTAGTCGTAGATGGCTTTAATCTTCTCGAAGGTCGTCCCGGCGCCGGCCTCGGCGACGATACTGTCGGCCAACTCGCGGATCTGGGGGCTTGCATCCAGGGTGTCCTTGGAAAGCTGCCACCACCAGCGGCCCAAGGCGCGCCAGCCGTCGAAGCTCGATACGACGGTGAACGGGAGGACCTCGATCAGCGGCACGGCGGACGCCTCCTCGACTATCCGCGGTATGTCGGTCAGGGTCCAGCGCCAGACGCGTTCCTGGCGAAAATCCTCCACCTCGGGCTCCGGGGCCGAGTTCCAACCGTGGTGGTACAACAGGGCCTTCGGGGCCAGGACCACGAACTCGGAGATGTGCGTCGGCTGGTAGTTTCCGAAGACGAAGGTTTCCGAGAAGTGCCCCTGGTAGATGTTCTCGCCCACGTCGTCTATCTGGTACTCGATGTCTATCACCGCCCCGGGCTCGAGGCCCGGCAGGGGCGCGTAGCGCGTCACGGAGCCCGAGTACATGCGCGCCTCGGGGTCCGACTCCGAGTACTCCTGCCAGTCCGACGCCTCCAGCTCCGTCCCGTCGCCCCGGATGACCCGCATGTGCCGGACCTCGTAAGTTTGCGAGCCCGGCACGTAGGTGAAGTACCCCCAGCCGAAATCCTCCAGCGCGTCCTCGGTCTTGAGCATTATAACCCTGTGCACGACCCGGCTGGCGGTGCCGTCGGCGTTCACCTTCACTATCTGTTGGTCCAGAAGAACCTCGGCCGACGCGTCGGGGTCTAACGCCCTGTAGGCGTCGGCTAGTGGGTATGCATCGTAGGCGTAGGGCTCGTCGAACGGCTCGCCGTCGCCCGTAAGCTGCGCTTCCGCGGTCTCGGATGTGGCGACCGCCGCGGCCAGGGTCCGGGTGTAATCTGTGACCCAGGTGAGGTTGGGCTGTATGGCCAGGGCCCTCGCCCATTCCTCCTCGGAGTTGGAGGTATCGCCCGCCGGGGCCTCGATTTCGTAATCCGCGCAGGCCTTGAGCGCCAGTAGCTCGGCCTCCTCGGGGCAGATGGCCAACGCCTCCTGGAGTATACGCGCCGCGGACGCGTATTCCCCCCCGTCGAAGAAGAGCTGGGCCTGGTTCTGGTACAGCCAGAGCGAGTATGGCAGGAGCGGCCTCGCCCCTTCGAGCAGCGCCTCCGCCGCTTCGGCGAGCCGCGTAGGTCGCACCTCGGCGCGCCCCGCGCTCACGAGGAGGTCCGACAGACGCCCCAGGGCGGATTCGTCAGCCGCGTTCCGGTCGAGCATCCGCGTGTAAAGCGTGACCCGCTCGTCCACCCCGAGGCGGTTCTGACTGTACGCGGCCAGCTCTTCCAGAAGGGGTCCGTAATCGGGGTAGAGCTCCGCCATCTTATCCAGCGTCCGCTTGCGCTCGAGCTGATACTCCCGGTACCCGAGCTCTTGGGCCTCGAAGCCCAGGAGCTGGAGGCACGCGGGATTTTCCCGGAGCCCCCGCTCGGCGTAGGCGAAACCCTCTTCGGGGCGCCCCAGCCCGGAGTAAGCGTCGGCCAGGCCGATGCAACTCTCGACGTGGTGGGGGTCGGCTTCGAGCGCTTCGAGCCAGGCGAGCTTGGCCGGGTTGAAACTATCCTCGGCCTGGGCGTAGGAGCACGCCGCGGGCGCCCAGGGGAGGTTTTCCCTCCCGCCGGCCCCGGGGAACGCCCGGGAGAGAGTCACGGCCCGGCTGAAGAGCTCGCGGTGGAGGTGGGAGTCCTGGTCGGCCCTGCGCTCCTGAGCCTCCAGGTGGCCGAGGTAGTAGAGGGCGAGGACGTTATCCCCATCGGCGAGCTCCTGCAGGCGGGCGTAGTCATCTGGCGCGGGCGCGAAGGTCTCCGGCCCCGGGCTCACGCGGCGCCAGCCCGAGGGCGGTGAGGCGCGGTGTTCCAGGGGGAGCGGGTCCCCGGCGCGGTCCGTGGTCCGCAGCCAGACCTCCCACCCGCCCGCGTCGCAGCAGGTCTTCATCAAAATCTCGTGCCAGCCGGGCTCGAGGACCACCCCGACCCGGTCGGTGTCGGGATGGGCCCAGCTCCGGTAGCCCTCGAAGGACAGGACCTCGGCTCCGTCCACCCATAGCCTGAACGCGCCCACGGCCCCGACGTTCAGGACGACCTCGGCGCGCTCCGCGATCCGGACCCAGGTCGCCAGATAGCCGCAGACCTGGTTGTTCGGCCGGGTGATAGCGGAGAGCTGGAGTGGACCGTAGAAGGGGCGGAACGACTCCCCGTCCCCCCAGCCCGGTGGGAGCCCCGGGTCCAGAGCCAGGGCGAAGGCCGGCTGGGGGAAATCGCGCCAGCCCAACTCGACCCGCTTCCCGGGGTAGCGGGCGCCGAGGTCCACCCGGCCGTCCGACTCGGGTCCGTAGGGGGTGTCGAGGCCCGCCTCGCCGGTGTTGTCGAAGGGACCCAGGTAGCTGAAGAAGCGGAGATAGCCCATGTCGTGCGTCAGCCGGGTCGCCTCCACCGCGCCGTCGGGGCAGCCCGCGGCCCGGTTAATGTCTATCAGGACGGTCCGGGCCCCGGTGCGCAGGGCGGGGTCGGCCGAGGGCCCGTCCGCCAGGGCGCGGCAGAGCGTCTCCAGCTCCGCCTCGCCCCCCGGGAACTCCCCGGCCGTTTCTGCGAGCCGCCGGAGATAGACCAGGCTCTCCGGCCGGTCCGGCTGAAGTTCGATGAGACGGGCCAAATTACGGAAGGCCTCGGCGTACTCCCCCAGCCCCTGGTGGAGCAGGCCCCGGAGCTCGAAAAGGGCGCAGGCGGCCTCCCCTTCGACGGGGGATGGGCCCGCGTCCAGCCGGGCCAGGAGCTCCCGGGTGTCCGTCCCGCCCAGATAATCGCACCAGGCGGCGAAGGCGTACTCGTCGGCGGGCTTCGAGGCGTCGAGGGTCGGCGGGCCGTCCAGGCTCGGGTAGACGCCGGCGGCCTCGAGGGCGACGGCGCTCGCCCCGGCCAGGGTCGGGACGAGGATCAGCACGAAGAGGGCGCGCCCGAGGTTTCTAATCAAGTGAATCCCCTTGCAGACGCAGGTGATGATAGCGGTCCGGGGCCGTATAAGTCAACTCCGGCCGTTCCGTCGAAGGGGCCGTGAACCCGGCGTTCCGACCATTCCCTTGACCGGGAGCCGTCGCTATCGTATGATACACCGCTGCGCCGGCGCGGGTCTTACGCCGGTGGTTGAAAAACGCCCTTTTGCGAGCGAAGAAGGAGAACCCTTGGCCTTAACGATACGTCTCAAACGCTACGGAGCCACCAACCGCCCCGCGTACCGCGTCGTGGTCGCCGAGAAGAGCGCCAAGCGGGACGGCAAGGTCGTCGAGGAGATCGGGCACTACAACCCCCGCACCGAGCCGAGCACGATGGAGGTCAACTCCGAGGCCGCCCGCCGGTGGATGGAGAAGGGCGCCCTGCCCTCCGGGGCCGTACGCAACATCTTCAAGAAGCTGGGGATAGTCTGAGCCGGCGAGGGGGTGGGTCCAGGCGGGGTGTGGCAACGATCTGCGCCATCGGCGTTTGAACCGGCGACGCGAGGGGGACGCATCCACAGGGGATTTTTACGCGAAGGCAAGGGGTTTAACCGAGCGAAGCGAGCTATGCCCCAGCAAAACCCCTTGTCTCATCTGTACGGAACCAGCGTCGGTTTGAACCGGTGACGCGGGAGAGGACCAGCTGTTCCGACACCGACCGCGCGTCCCGCCGGACGCCTCGCTGCCCGGACTTTCCTCGGACGACTTCCGGGGCCCACAACAGGCCCCGTTTATTTTAATATCCACCGGGGGGGACGAGCTTGGAGCCGGAGGACGAACTGATCCTGCTCGGTCGCCTGGGCCGTACGTGGGGCCTGCTGGGCGAGCTTTTATTCCATCCGGAAAATTCCGGCGGTTTGCCCTTCCACCGGAAAATCACCCGCGTCCGGCTGGAGGGCGCCCCGGAACCCGTCACCGTGGACTCCTGGAGGACCGACGGCTCGGGCAGACTGTTCCTGCGCCTCGCCGGGATCGAGACCCCCGAGGGGGCCGGTACCTTCGCCGGCCGCCCGGTGTACGTCTCCCCCGACGAGCTCCCGAAACCCGGTTCCCCCGGGGAGAACGTCGCGGGCGTCTGGTACGTATACCAGTTGGTGGGCCTCACCGCCCGCTACCCCGACGGGGCGGCGGCGGGGCGGATCGTGGACGTCGAGCCCGGCGCGGGGGGGGCCAACGACGTGCTGGTGATCGAGACGCCGGGGGGCGGGGAGCTCCTGGTCCCCTTCGTCCGCGCGGTCGTCCTGGCGGTGGACCCCGGGGGCGGGAAGGTGATTCTCCGGCGCATGGAGGAGGAAGAGGTTCCATGATCGGTCAGCGGCTTCCGGTGATTCTGGTCCTCTGCGCGCTGGCGGTGGGCGTACTCGCCGACCCGGCCACCGATTTCTACGCCGAGAAGGCCCGTCAGCTGATCTACGCCGACGCCTCCCTGGGCACCCCATCGGAATACGAGGCCCTGGTATCGGCGCTGCGGGCTTCCCGGTTCAGCGACGCCGCCGCGCAGCTCCAGGTCATCCTCGCGAGCGGTTTCCCCACCCTGCGCCAGCGCGTGGCCCTGGCTTTCTGCCTGGCCGCCGCCGGGAACCACTCCGCCGCCCTGGACCGCTTCACCGCCGAGACCGCCGTCCCACCCGACCTCCAGCTCGGCCTGGCCGAGGCCTTCTGTCTGCACATGCTGGGGCGCACCGCGGAGGCCGCCGCGGCCTTCATCGAGGTCGCCCAGGAGAGCCCCTACCCCCAGGAGCGGCTCCAGGCGGCCTGGAACGGCCTGTTGGATTACCACGACGCCGCCCTGTCCCTGGTGCTGTCCCACGAAGACCCCCCCATCCCCGCCCTGGTTTACGATTACAGGGACGCTTACGATGCTCTATCCAGCAACTTCCCTTTCGCTGACCTCGTCACCCCCCGGGAGAGGACGCTGGCGGACCTGGCCGAGGTTCTGGTCACCTACGGCCTCTTCGAGCCGGCGCGGAACCTCTGGCTGGAGGCCTACCAGAGCGACGCCCTGCCCGATTACGGCGGCGAGGGGGTCATCAGCCGGGACTACGCGGCGGTGAAGCTGGCCGATCTGGAGCGCATCCAGGAGCGCTACACGGACGCGAGCGCCTGGTACGACCGCGCCCTGGAAATCGCGCACCCCGAGGGACCGATCAGACCCTACGCCGAGGCCCAGCTCGAGGCCCTTCAACTCATCCAGAGCGGCGAGATAACCGAGGCCGTCTACCGCGGGGAGCCCGCTTCCGAAAAGGAGAGCCGTGATGGCCGCCGGCGGATCAACGAGATCCTCGCGACCGGCGAGACGGGGCCCAACCTCCTCGCCGCCGCCGAGACGGCCTTCATCCGCATGGTGGACGTGGAGCTCGGTCTGGAGCTACTGGAGCAGGCCAAGGAGGCCGGAGCCAACCCGTCGCGGGTGGCGTCCATGGCCGGCTCCGTGGGCACCGCCCTGGAGAGGGCGGACCGGCTCGAGCCCGCCGTCCGCGCTTACGAGCTGGCCTGGAGGGCCCAGCTCGACTCCGACCGCTTCGTGACCTACCTCCAGGCCCGGATGAACCTGGCCAAACAGCAGGGCGAGCTCGAGGAGGCGGTCTGGGACGCCATAGACCTCCTGAACATGGGGCTGGGGGAGGACCACCTCCTGGCCTTCGGGATGGTGCTCTGCGACCTCGGTCGCGAGCTGGCGAACGCGGACTACCTCTGGCGGGCGGTGGAGCTGGGGCACCGGATGACCCGCCCCGAGCGGCTCCCCCTCCTCCTGGCCGCCGCCGACGCCTTCAGCCTCTACACCCAGAACCCCGTGGACTACGAGCACCTCATGCACGTGCGCAACCGGGCCGTGGTGGCCATGGCCGAGGCCTACAACATCGCCGACGAAACCCAGCGGATCGAGGTCCGCGTCCTCTCCGGCCGGGTTTACGCCGACTACTTCCGGGCGGCCTACGCCGACGACCCCACGGGCGCCGAGACGAGCCGCGAGAACGCACGAAAGGTCTGGTCCATCGCCCGCGAGGACGCCCTGGAGAACGGGGACACGGACACCGTGGAACGCATAGACGACCTGGAGGCGGAGCTGGCCGGCGTGTCCCCCTGACCGGCGCGCCCTTGACAACCCACAACCGCACCGATAAGATACACCGAGTTCGCTCTTAAAGAACCCGCCCAATCCCGAAGGGTATCCCGGCGCCGCCCACGCATGGCGCGGATTCCCGGGGCCTGGCGGGGAACCGCCCCCCACTCTCCGGCGTATCCATCCAACGGCCGTTAGCCGCGCGAACAACCCGGCGGACCGCCACAGACTCTTTACGGCGTCAGGCGGGCCGAGCATGTGGGAAGGCCCTGCGAACCGAGCGAACCGAGCTACGCCCCCGGCGAACCGAGCTATGCCCCCGGCAAAAAACGAATGACCGTCCGGCACGACTCCCTAGCCCGGGACGGTTCCGAGGAGGTTCCGATGGGGAAGTGGATGTTGATCCTCGCGGCCGCGCTCCTGCCGGTCGCCGTATCCGCCCAGGAAACCGAGGGCCCGCTGGCCGTATCGGTCACCGCCGATGTCGGCGCCCCCCGGATGACCAAGTGGCTCGTCTTCGACCTCGACATGGCCTACCACTCCAACTACGAGGACTACGTGGGGCCGGACGGCATCCCCGCCAAGCGGCTCGTCAAGTGGATCGGCGCCGGCATCGCCATCGCCATCAACTACGACCTGATGCAGTGCTCCGACATCTGGATGGTGGAGCGGAGCGAGCTCTTGAAAAACTTCCAGGACCTCTACATGATCCGCTATAACCTCGACCCGGACAGCGCCCAGGGCGAGGCCAAGCTCGATCTGGTCTCCCTCGACGTCAACTACGCCAAGGACCTCAACCGGGCCTTCAACGCCGATTACATGGTCGTGGGCTCCTTCGACAAGCCCACGGTGGATGATGTTTCCGTCAAGCTCCGGGTGCTCAACGCCGACGAGCCCTTCACCGAGGTGGCCGTCTTCGAGCGCACCGGTCTCTACGAACAGCTGCCCACACTGTGCCGCGAGCTTTCCCAGGACATCATGAAGGAGTTCGGCCTCTTCGTGCGTCCGGGTACCGAGAGCTACTGGGCCGAGCCCATCACCAGCAACCTGGAGGCTTTCCAGTGGCTCGGACGGGCCATCTCCGCCGGGCACTCGGGCAAGATGATCTCCTTCTTCGACGAGGCGATGTCCATAGATCCCAACTTTTACATCACCCTGGTCGAGTACGCCAAGGTCCTCTATTTCGAGAAGAACTTCGAGGAGGCTTTCGAGCTCCTGGACAAGGCGACCGCCCTCAAACCCGGCGTGCAGCTCGGCTGGCTCCGCCGCGGCAACGCCTACTTCTTCGCCGCCAGCCAGATAGAGCAGAACATAGATTACCTCAACGACCCAGACCTGGCCCCCGAGGGCTGGACCCTGGGCGCCGAGGATTACATCAAGTTCTCCACCGACCCCGCCCTCGTCCTAGAATACTTCGACAAGGCCCTCGAGTACTATAATAAATCCGTGGAGGTGGACCCGGGCTTCGTCTCCGGTTGGGTGAGCGTGGCCGAGACCTGCGAGCGCCTCTCCGGCCTGTACACAAAACTGGCCGCGGCGTCGGCGGACCCCACCGAGGTCGGCAATTTCACGGCGCTCTCCCAGGCGTACACCGACCGGGCCCTCGAGACCTGGAGCCATATCCTGACGGTCACCGACCTCTCCGACCGGGCGTACCAGAAGGTGGCGCTCTCCCTGTGGGAGGTGGACAACCCCAAGGCCCTCCAGTACTTTCTCCGGTCGGTGCAGATCAACCCCCGCAGCCAGGTGTCCGTGATCAACGGCGCCATCCTGGCCGACGGCCTGAAGGATTACGCGGCGCTCAAGGTCTTCGTGGACGCCTATTTCAGTTGGGCCGACGAGACCAACAAGTACTGGGACCGTTTCCTGGATTACTCCATGGAAGTGAACTGACGGTCCGGAGTTGCCGGGGGCATTACTTCGTTTCGTTTTGCCAGGGGCAAAGCTCGCTCCGCTCGGTTCACCGGGCCATTACTTCGCTTAGTTTCGATGGGGCTCCCCGAGGGGGCCCCTTTTTTTGAAGGCGTTTCGCCGGGGCGTAACTCGCTTCGCTTCCCGGCGGCGCCGCCTTTTTCCGAGGGGATGCGTTTTCTGATATAATGCTTTCCTAATGAAGGCAGGAGGCCCATTCTGTCCGCGGCGCGACCGTAGGGGAGCGCGCCGCGGCAGGCGGGGGATACCGATAAAATGATCGAGGCCGTCATCTTCGACCTGGACGGCGTTCTGGTGGACTCCGAACCGCTCCAGTTCGAGGCCTACGCCCTAGTTTTCGCCGGCTACGGGAAGACCCTCACCCGCGAGGATTTCATCCTGAACTGGATCGGTCAGGGGAGGCTCGAGGACCACCTCGGGCGGTACGGCATCGAGGCCCCCGTCGAGGAGGTCCGTCGGGCGAAGAACGACGTCTACCAGAAGTTCATCCGCGACCGGATGAAGCTGCGCCCCGGCATCGAGGGGCTCCTCCGCCGGCTGAGCCGGGAGATGCCGGCGGCCCTGGCCTCCAGCGCCCATCCCGACTCCGTGAACGCCGTGCTGGACCGCTTCGAGCTCCGACCCTACTTCAAGGTCGTCCTCACCTCGGCCGACGTCTCCAACAACAAGCCCGACCCGGAGATCTACCTCTGCGCGGCCTCCAGGCTCGGAGTGCCCCCGGCGGGCTGTCTGGTCTTCGAGGATTCCCGCCCCGGCGTCCTTTCGGCGAAGAGGGCCGGGATGATGGTCATCGCCCTGCCCCACGACCTCACCCTCCACCAGGACCTCTCGGCGGCCGACCTCGTCATCTGCGACCTGCGGAATCTCCGCCTCCGCCTCGGCCGGCGGCGCACCCCCCGGGACGGCGACGAGGAGTGATCGGAAGAGCGCCCCGCTCCCGCCTTGAGCGAATGGGCAAGGGGCTGAAGTCCCTTGTCTGATATTAGAATCCACGCCTTATAAGACAAGGGGTATTAACCCCTTGAGTCATAAAAGGGAGCCGAGGGGCTCCCTTCAACTTTTTCCAGGGCTCAGCGGCCCGGCTCGAAGCCCAGCAATCGCAGGACGGTGGCGCCGGCGAAGCCCAGCACACCCAACAGGCCGGTGATGCTGGAGATGATGAGGAACACCTGGGGCAGGTCGTACACCAGGAAATCCAAGCTCAGCAGGGTTCCGACACCCGAGACGATCGTGAACGCCGCGAACACAAACAGGGCGAAGGGGACGACCTTGGAGGAGATTGCTTCGAGCTTGTTATCGGTGAAAATCGTCGAAATCTTCAACAGCATGAACCCGACGCCGCCGAGAACGGCCCCGATCAGGACCTGAAAGATGAACCAGCCTAAGCCGCTCATGCCGCCGGTGATAAGCATCAGTATCCCGGCAAGGGCTATTCCGCCGCCCACCAACATTACTTCAAGGTCGGAAAGTAAGTTCTTCATCTGTTCCTTAAAGATGAAGGCCAGTGCGACCATTCCGCCGCCGAACAGGATTCCGAGCACAGGCTTCGCCGCTCCGTAGACGTAAACGCGCGTCGCCAGCGATGAGAGGAAAGCCTGTACTGGTCCGCCGAAGTTTGTGAAGGCGATGAAGAGCAACCCGAGCATCCCGAGTGAAAACACGATCCGGGCCCATCCGCCCTCGTCCAGCCGCGAGACCGCCGGGGCGGGCTTGACCTCCGTCCGGGGCGGCTGCCCGGGAGTCCCCGCCGGGGTCGGCGTCTGGGCCACCTGGGCGCCGCATTTCGAACAGAAATTCGCCCCCTCGGCAACCTCGACCCCGCAATTCGGACAGAACATATCCCTTCCTCGATGAAAAAGTTCTCCCCCCGCCTTCCCGGGGATTTCTAAGCGTCCCGTTCGGCGGCATTTTATGATTAAACGGCGGCGCGGTCAACGTCACTCGGTCCCGCGCGACTTCTTTCCCCTGCAAAGAGGGGGCCTATCAGGCCCCCCTGGTCGGGGTGAGAGGATTCGAACCTCCGACCACCTGAACCCCATTCAGGTGCGCTACCAGGCTGCGCTACACCCCGCAAGCTTGAAGCTTGACACTGTTCCGCGACGAGGGTTTGTTACCATTCGAGAGGTTACCGCCGCGAGCGACGCCGGATTCCTGTCCCCTCTCCCCTCTGAGGAGAAGCTCGCTTACGGGTTAGGGTGAGGGGCAAGCTTGAAGCTTGACACTTAGTCGCGACGAGAGCCTTTAGTTATTTAAACGGTTACTTCCGCGAGCGACGCCGGTTTACTTTTACAGGTTTCTTGGCTGTAGGGGCGGGTCTCTTGACCCGCCCGCGGGCGACCGTGGACGGTCGCCCCTACGGGTCTGTTCAGCGACGAGAGGTCGTTGCCTTTTAAAGGATCACCGCCGCGAGTTATTACGCTTACCCCTCCGCCCACCGGGTCTGGCGGCCCGCAGAGGACTTGTCCTACGGGGCCGCCCTGCACCCCTGTTTCCCCGCCTATAACGGGAACTCGCATAGGGGTGTACAGGGTCCTTTTAAAGTCGCTATAAAACCCTCAACACCCCGACCGCCCACCAGCGATGAGGGCGCATTATAGCAAACGGCCGGGGTCCAGTCCAGACGCGCTCGTCAAGCCAGCGCCCCCTCCATATCCGCGAGCAGGTCGTCGGCGTCCTCTATCCCCGCGGCGATGCGGACCAGCCCCGGCGTGATGCCGTACCGGGCCTGCTCCTCGGGGCTCATGGTGGAGTGCGTCATGCTCGCCGGGTGCTCGATGAGGGTGGCGCAGTCGCCCAGGGAGACGGCGACGGTCATCAGGCGCACCGAGTTGATGAGCCTGGCGCCCGCCTCCACGCCGCCGGCCACGTCGAAGCTCAGTATCCCGCCGGGGCCCTGCATCTGCTTTTTGCCGACTGCGTACTGCGGGTGCGATTCCAGGCCGGGGTAGCGCACCCGCTCCACCTTGGGGTGTCCGTCGAGGAAGCCGGCCAGGGCCCGGGCGTTGGCCTGGGACCGCTCGACGCGCAGGTGCAGCGTCTTCAGCCCGCGCAGAAGGAGCCAGCACTGGAAGGGCGCGATGACCCCGCCCAGGTCCGTGCGCCACTCCCGCGACTCGTCCATCAGCTCCCGGGGCCCGCAGTACGCCCCGGCCACCGCGTCCCCGTGGCCCCCGACGTACTTGGTGCAGCTGTGGAGTGCGACGTCGGCGCCGTGCTCCAGCGGCCGCTGGAGGTACGGGGTGGGGAAGGTGTTGTCCACCACGAGGAGGGCGCCCCGGGCGTGGGCCACCTCCGCCGCGGCGGCGATGTCGGTGACGGCCAGGGTGGGATTGGCCGGCGTCTCGACGAAGACCAGCCGCGTGTCCGGGCGCATCGCCCGCTCGATGTTCCCCGCGTCGGTGGTGTCCACGAAGCTGACCTCGATGCCAAGCTTCGGCAGCAGGTGCTCGAAGAGGGCGAAGGTGCCGCCGTACACCGCGTTCCCCGAAACGACGTGGCCCCCGTGGGCCACGTGACATAACAGGTTGTGAATGGCGGCCATGCCCGAGGCGAAGGCCAGCCCCTCGTCGGCGCCCTCGAGGTAGGCCATCTTTTTCTCGAAGACCTTGACGGTGGGGTTGTCCAGCCGGCTGTAGATGTACCCCTCATCCTCGCCGGCGAAGCAGGCGGCGCCGTGCTCGGCCGATTTGAAGGCGAAGGTTGACACCTGGTAGATGGGGGTGCTCACGGCGCCGGTGACGGGGTCGTGCTCGTCGCCGCCGTGGACGAATCGGGTGCCCCTTCCGGGGCGCATGGCGGGGTCTACCATTCGTTGCCTCCCGGTGCTCGCGGGTCCTTGCGTTAAGCCGTCGCCTGAAACCAGGACGGGGTGATTATAGGTCCTGCCCCCCGTGTTGTAAACGTCGGGCTTACCCTTTCGGCGGTTAACTGGTATAATCCCCCCGACCTCCTCCCCGTTGACCGATGCCAGAGGAAACGCGCCCCGGCGGCTTGGACGAGCAGTTGCGGAGCTGGTTCGCCTATCAGGACCGGCGTCGTGAGCTACGCGCGGCGGCGCGACGCTTCCGGGCGGCCTACCTCGCCGGACGGACCCGGGACGAGGGGACCATCTCCCCCCACCTCGTGTACCTCCTGCGCTTCGTGAAACGCGGCCGGGTTCTGGCCCGTCTGTCCTACGTCGGCGGGGACGGCCTGGTCCGCCGGCAGCGGCTGGTGGAGGTGTACGAGCTGGATTCGCCCCACTTCTGGGTTTACGACCTGGGCGGCCCCGGGACGGAGACCGGGCGCCAACGCAGCGGCCGCCTGGTGCGCGTGGCCGGGTGGCGGACCATCCTCCTCCGACCGCTGGTCTTCCAGCCCTTCCGCCCCCGCAAGGAGGTCGTCGAGCGGATCGCGCGGCTCAGGGGACGGGAGGCCAGGAAGAGGGTCCGGCGCCTGATGCACAGCCTGGACCGCCGTCGGCGGGGGAGTTTCTGATCCGGCGCCGTTTAGGGATCGCACTCCGCCCGCGGGGGTGTTTTGAAGCCATATTTTCCATGTCTATGCCGATTCCAGATCGCCCTCCGCCCGTGGGGGTGTTTTTTTTGACTCAAAACGGGGACCGTCTTGGATAAGGGGCGCAGCCACAATAACTTGTTGACTACACGGACCGGATGTTGTTATACTCCGCCAGAGTTGCATGTCACCGTCGCCGACGGGGCTGACGGACGGGTATTGCACTTTCGGAATCTCGATCCCTTTGCCGGGTTAATCGCTTCTTTTCGGGTCACCGACCGGGAAATCTCAAGAACCGTGAAAAACTTAAAACGCGTCAAGGTAAAGGTCCGGAAAACCCCCACGGTTCTCGAGCCATTCCCCGGGTTTCGCGACACAAATCGGTAATCCCGCCCCAGCGGCCCGCCCAGCCAGCCCCGTCTCAAATTTTCCGACCACGAGCGCCACGGGCGCTTGAGACGGGGTGATCCCCAGTGGGCATCTTCTCTCCCCCCTACCTTTACATATCCCTGGCCGTGGTCCTGGTCCTCGGTGCGGGGCTGGGCTACTGGCTGCGCCGTATTTTCGCCAAACGCAGGCTCGCCTCCGCCGAGGAGACCGCCGAGAAGCTCCTGGCGAACGCCCGCAACGAGGCCAAGTCCATCGTCCGGGAGGCCAAGCTCGAGGCCCGGGACGAGGCCTCCGCCATCAAGCTCCAGTTCGAGAAGCAGGCCGACGAGCGGCGGGGCGAGCTCCAGCGCATCGAGAAGTGGCTCTCCTCCAAGGAGGGCCAGCTCGAGAAGCGGGAGTCGGAGCTCGACGAGCGCCTGGAGGAGGTGAAGGCCCGGGGGAAGAAGCTCGAGGAGCTCGAGACCACCCTGGTCGTCCGGGAGGAGCATCTGGTCAAGCTGATTGACGAGCAGACGCGCCTCCTGGAGCACCTGAGCGGGATAACGGCCGAGGAGGCCAAGGCGATGCTGTTGGAGAACCTGCGCGCCGAGGTGGAGCACGAGTCGGTCAGGCTGTTGAAGGAGATGCGCGAGGAGGCCCAGGCCCGGGCCGAGGACGAGGCCCGCAAGATCATCACCAACGCCGTCCAACGCATCGCCAGCGACCAGGTGTCCGAGATCACGGTCAGCGTCGTCCAGCTCCCCTCCGACGAGATGAAGGGGAGGGTCATCGGACGCGAGGGCCGCAACATCCGCGCCTTCGAGATGGCCACCGGCGTGGACGTGGTCGTGGACGACACCCCCGAGGCGGTCATACTCTCGGGCTTCGATCCGGTGAAGCGCGAGATCGCCCGGCAGACGATGGAGAAGCTGATCCAGGACGGCCGCATCCACCCGGGGCGTATCGAGGACATCGTCGCCAAGGTGTCGGCGAAGATGAAGACCACCCTGCGCGAGGCGGGCGAGCAGGCGGCCCTGGACACCCACGTGCAGGGGCTGCACACCGAGATCATCGCCCTCCTCGGACGCTTGCGCTACCGGACGAGCTTCGGCCAGAACGTCCTGCAGCACTCCCTGGAGGTCTCGTACCTCGCCGGGATGATGGCGGCCGAGCTGGGCCTCGACGAGAAGCTGGCCCGGCGCGCGGGGCTGTTGCACGACATCGGCAAGTCGGTGGACCACGAGGTGGAGGGGACGCACGCCCAGATCGGGGCCGACCTCACCCGGCGGTTCAACGAGAAGCCGCCCGTCGTCAACGCCGTCGAGGCGCACCACGACGCCGTGGAGGCCGACACGCCCGAGGCGGTGCTGGTGATGGCCGCCGACGCCCTCTCGGCCGCCCGACCCGGCGCCCGCCGCGAGACCCTCGACCTCTACATCAAGCGGCTCACCAAGCTCGAGGAGATAGCCGACTCCTTCCCCGGCGTCGAGCGTTCCTACGCCATCCAGGCCGGGCGGGAAATTAGAATCATCGTGAACCCCGAAAACTCGGACGACCTCAAGGCCGACGAGATCTCCCACCTGGTGGCCCGCCGCGTCGAGAAGGAAATGGAGTACCCCGGCAAGATCAAGGTCACGGTCATCCGGGAGCACCGGGCGACCGACTACGCCTCCTAAGGCGAGCCATTCAGGACCCAGAAGGTGAAGCCCGGAAACTCGCTTCGGCTGATCCTGGCCAACCTCCGCCGCCACCGACGGCGCAGCGTCCTGTCCTCCATGGGGATCGCCCTGGGGATAGCCGCCCTGGTGTTCCTGGTCGGCCTGGGCCAGGGGGTGCGCCGGGAAGTCATCGAGGGCATCCTGGCGAAGCTCCCGTTGAACGAGGTCATCGTGACCCAGGCCCCGGGGCTCCTGGGCGAGCCGGCGCCGCTGGACGACGCGGCGGTCGAGCTCCTGGGGAGCCGACCCGGCGTCACCGCCGTCTACCCCGCCCTCACCGCCGCCTTCCCCTGCTCACTCAAGGGCGTGACCATCGGCCCCTTCGCCCTGCCCACCTTCCGCACCGACATGGGGGTGGACGGCTGGGACCCGCGGATGATAGATGCCGCGGCGGCGGATTACCGCCAGGTCGCCCTCTCGCCCGGCGAGATACCCGTCATCCTCTCCCCCCAGCTCCTGGATTTCTACAACGAGGGCTTCGCCCCGGCCAACGACCTCCGGCGCCTGACCGCCGACCAGGCCCTCGGCACGCGTCTGGGCATCTTCCTGGGACGGTCCAGCTTCGAACGCGGGGCCTACATCGAGCGCACCGGCGTGGTGGTCGGCTTCTCGCCCAAGGCGGTGGTGCTGGGGGTGACGATTCCTCTGGATGAGGTCGAGAAAGCCGCCCGGCTGACCGGCCGGACCGGGTCACAGGGCTACACCCGGGCCTACGTGGTCTGCGCCGACACCCGGGTCGCCGCCGAGCTGGGCGCCTTCGCCCAGGACTCGGGCTTCGAGGTCGAGACCAGCCGCGAGGCCGTCGAGAAGGCCGGCCTGACCATCGACACCGTCACCGCCGTCCTGGCCATCGTCGCCGTGATAATCCTCTTGATCGCCGCCTTCAGCATCTTCAACAACTTCAGCCTCCTGGTCAGCGAGCGGAGCGTCGAGATAGGCGTCCTGCGCTGCGTGGGCTGCACCAAGGGTGACATCCGCGGCCTCTTCGCCGGTGAGGCGGGCCTGGTCGGCCTGGCGAACGGCGTCGTCGGCGTGCTTTTGGGCTGGGGGTCCACCGCGGTGGCCAACGCGCTCCTGGTGGAGTACCTGCCCGAGTTCACCTTCAAGCCGAAGAACTTTTTCTACCTCCCCTGGTGGCTTTTCGCGTGCGGCGTCCTCCTGGCGCTTCTGGTGTCGGTCGTTTCCGCCTGGCTGCCGGCGCGGAGGGCCAGCCGCATACCGCCCGCCGAGGCGCTCCGCAAGCTGGAGGCCTAGGCGCCGCCGTCCAACGCCATGAAGAGACAAGGGGCTTAAGCCACTTGCCTTCCTAAGATTTCCTCTCTTCCGGGCACGTCATGAGAACCTCCTTCCGCCACATCCTGCCGCTCCTCCTCGTCCCCCTCGCCGCCTCGGCCTACTCCACGTTCGGCCAGAACAAGGTGGCCTACCGCGACCTGGACTGGCAGGTCCTGGCATGCGAGCACTTCGACGTCCACTTCTACCCCGAGGAACGGGAGCTGGGGAAAATCGCCGCGGAGCTGGCCGAGGGGTTCTACGACGAGCTGGCGCTCATCTTCGGCTGCACAGTGCCCTGGCGCGTCCCCGTCTTCGTCTACGCCGACCGGACAAGCTTCCGGCAAACGCGCATCTACGCCGGATTCCTGCCCGAGTCCGTGGGAGGCTTCACCGAGTACATGAAGGGGCGGGTGGCCCTGCCCAACGGGGGCGACCTGGCCGACTTCGCCCACACCCTCCACCACGAGCTGGTCCACGTCTTCGTTTACGCCCTGCTGCGCTCCTGGGTGGCGGGGCGCGGCGTCGCCAGCTACGCCCGACCCTCACTCTGGTTCGAGGAGGGACTGGCCGAGTACCTGAGCCAGGGCGTGAACACCGAGATGGACATTTACGTCCGGGACCTGGTACTCGAGGAGAAGGTCGTCCCGCTCACCGAGCTGGAGTACTACGGCCCGGTGTTTCTCTTGTACAAGGAGGGCCAGTCCGCCGTGGCGTACATCGCCGAAACCTACGGCGAGGACGCCCTCTTCGATCTCGTCCGCAGGTCCTACACCAGCGAGTACTTCAGCGTGGTCCTCCGGGACGCGCTGGGGGTGGACCTCGAGCAGTTGGACCGGGACTGGCGGAACTGGCTGAAGCGGCGCTACTACCCCGAGGTCACCGACCGGTCGTTCATGGACGAGGCGGGGGAGCGCCGCACCGGTGAGGACGAGATGGCGCTGACCCCGGCCTACGCCGAAAAGGACGGCGTACCGGGCTTCGTCTACCTCTCCGACTACCTGGGCTACCAGGGGCTCTTCTGGGCGCCGCTCGAGGGGGAAATAGACCACACGAGCCTCCTCATCGCCGAGCGGGACCCCGGCTACGAGAGTCTGCTCATGTTCGCCACCTCCCTGGACGCCGACCCCGCCGGGCGGGTGGCCTTCGTCGCCGACCGCCAGGGACGGGACGAGCTCTGCGTGTACGACCTGGGCTCCGGCGGCGTGACGGATAGGTACACCGTGGGGGACACCGTGGCCCTTTCGGACCCCTCCTGGGACGGGGGGAGGGTCGTCCTGGCGGGGCTGGACGCGAGCGGCGCCTCGGACCTCTACGTGGTGAACGCGGCCAACGGTTCGGTGGAGCGGCTGACCCGGGACTTCGCCTGCGAGTCGGACCCCGTCTTCACCCCCGGCGGGGAGGCGGTGGTCTTCGCCTCGAACGCGGGGGGCGTCATCCTCTCCGGCGACCGGAACCTCTACCGGCTGGAGCCGGACACGGGGACGGTGACCCGTCTGACCGAGGGGCCCTGGAGGGACTCCGGCCCCTTCTTCGACCCCGGGGGTCGGCTGTGCTTCACCTCGGACCGCGGGGGGGCCGCCGACCTCTACCGCCTGGGGAACGACGGCTCGGTCACGCGCCTGACCCGGCTCTTCACCGGGGCCTGGAACGCCTCCTTCACCCTGGACGGCCGCGTCCTGTGCGAGGGGCTTCAGGGGTACCAGTTCGGCGTTTACCTCCTCGACGGGCTCGAGGAGTGCGCCGCGGAGGAGGAGCCGGCGGTCGCCGCGGAGGAGGAGCTCCCCCGCCTGACCGGTCGGGAGGAGATAGGCGAGGTCCACCCCTACAAGACGGAGTTCACCCTGGACGTCGTCCGCTCCGAGGTCGCCTACGACCCCGAGTTCGGCACCGGCTTCGGCACGGCCCTGGGGCTGACCGACCTCACCGGCGACCAGCAGATAATCCTCCAGCTCTACTCGGTGGGCGAGGGCTTCAACAACTTCTTCGATTACCTCAACGTCGCCGCGACCTACGTCAACCAGATCCACCGCCTGGGATGGGGCGTCGGCGCCTTCCACTACGTGGACGACTACACCGACTACACCACGCTCATCCCCTATTACGAGAGGCGGTACGGGGTCCTCGGCCTCCTGGACTACCCCTTCAGCCGCTACGTCCGCCTCGAGGCGAGCGTCGTCGCCCGCGGGAGCGAGCTTTACGACTATATAGACGAGACCTGGACCAACCGCCCCCTGGCCTCGGCGTACCTGGGCTTCGTTTTCGACAACACCCTGTGGGACCTGATCGGGCCGGTGGACGGCGCCCGGGTGAACCTGTCGGCGGGCCAGACCTTCGACCTTTCCACCGGAAGCGCGGCCTACAACTCCCTCTGGGGCGACCTGCGGTATTACCTGCGCACGAGCCGGCGCACGACCCTGGCCGCCCGGGTCGTCGGTCAATTCTCCGGCGGTCCCGACGCGCGCCGCACCTACTTCGGCGGCTCGCTATCCATGCGTGGCTACCCCTTCGGTTACTTCAACGGCACCCGCCTCGTCATGGGCAACCTCGAGTGGCGCTTCCCGGTGCTGGACTACCTGGCCCTGGGGCTGCCGGCGGGCACCATCGCCTTCACCCACATCGAGGGCGCGCTCTTCTTCGACGCGGGGACCGCCTGGGATTCGGGCGAGGAGGTGCCCGGACTCGAGGGGGACTTCGGGGTGGGGTTGAGGCTGGGGCTGGGGCCCTTCGTGGCCCTGCGTTTCGATTTCGCCTGGCTCACCGATTTCGCGGAAATTCAGCGGGAGGCTGAGTTCCAGTTCTACATCGGCTGGAATTACTGACCCTGCGGGTGAAGGTCTAATAGTCCCCCCCCCTCTGGGGAGAGGGCTGCCTTATGTCCCCTCTCCCTTCCAGGGAGCGGCGCGCCGACGGGCTAGGGTGAGGGTCGAGGCAGGGAACGTAAAAGCGGCGGGGATGGGGATCCCCGCCCTACGGTGGTCTCCCTCTCCCCGTGGGAGCGGCGCGCCGACGGGCTAGGGTGAGGGTCGCCTTAAATCCCCTCCCCCCTCTGGGGGGAGGGTTAGGGTGAGGGGTATAACGGCGGCCCACGGAGGGGCCGCCCTACGTCATCGCAAACCGCGAGGCCCGGACCAGGGTGAGGGCTGCCATCGCCCCTCCCCCCTCTGGGGGGCGGCGCGCCGACGGGATTAAGGGTGAGGGCTACCTTATAAAAGCGGGCGGGTCAGGAGACCCGCCCCTACGTCTGCAAGTCGCGAATCCAATCCGTAGGGGCGACTGTCCATGGTCGCCCCGGGCGGGTCTAAAGACCCGCCCCTACATCATCGCAAAAGGTTGACAAACACCGCCCGTCTGGGTTAACCTTTGCGCCCGCGGGAAAAACCTCCTGGGAGCACGGATGAAACGCACCTACCAGCCCAGCCGGATCAAGCGGAAGCGGGACCACGGTTTCCGCAAACGGATGCGCACGAAGGGCGGCCGCCTGGTCATCGCCCGCCGTCGCGCCCGGGGCCGCAAACGGCTCACCCACTGATCCGACGCCCCCGGTCCGCCGTCAGGCTCCAGAGGTTCCCGCGAGGGACCTTTTTCACATCCGCCCCGGATGAGACAAGGGGCTTAAGCCCCTTGCCCCTTCTTGATGGTGTACAATAGACCGATGCGCCACCCGTACCCGCGTTCGTCGAGACTGACCGCCGCCCGTGACTTCCGCCGGCTGTTCCAGTCGGGGAGACGCCTGCAATCGGGCCCGCTCCGGCTCGTCTGGCTGACCGAGGGTGTCGAGGGGCTGCGCTACGCGACGGTCGCGGGGCGCAAGGTTGGGAACGCGGTGGTGCGCAACCGCGTCCGCCGTCGCCTGCGCGAGCTGTTCCGCGTCCACCGGCACCTTTTCAACACGCCCGCCCATCTGGCGCTGGTGGTCGGACCGGGGGCGGGGGAGCTGCCAGGGAGCGAGCTGCGCCGACTGGCCCTGGACCTGTGGGACCGAGCCGGTCTCTCAAGGGAGGAAGATGGACCCTGAGTTCACCGAGCTCGTACTTCGGGTGCGCGCGCTGGCGGGCCTGGACCTCCGGCGGACCGACCTCCTCGCCGAGGCCTTCACCCACTCCTCTTGGCGCAACGAAAACCCGGAGTACACGCGCGACTACCAACGCCTGGAGTTCCTCGGCGACGCGGTGATAGACCTGGTGGTGGCCCGGGAGCTGTACGAGAGCCGCCCCGGGGGCGACGAGGGGGACCTCACCCAGGAGCGGGCCACCCACGTCAAGGGTAAGAATCTCGCGCGGATGGGGCGGGAGCTGGGGCTCGGGGAGTTCGTCCGGCTGGGCCGGGGGGAGGAGCAGTCGGGGGGCGCCGAGCGCGACGGTCTCCTCGAGGACCTCTTCGAGGCCCTGGTCGGCGCGATTTTCATGGAGCACGGCTACACCGTGGTGGCCGACTTCATCCGCCGGATCCTTCTGGGTGTGACCGACGACGACCTCCTGACCACGGATAACCCAAAGGGGAAGTTGCAGGAGCTCTGCCACCGGCGGACTTTCACCCAGCCGAGCTACGAGGTGGAGGTGAGCGGGCCCGACCACGAGCGGTGCTATCGGGCGCGGGTCATCGTGGACGGCGTGGTGCGCGGCGAGGGGGAGGCCGGTTCCAGGCGCCTGGCCGAGGCGAGGGCCGCGGCCCGCGCGCTGGACCTTATGGGGAATTAAACGTCGGGTCGAACTCGAATGTAGGGCGGGGACTTTAGTCCCCGCCGTTTTCACCCCTCACCCCCGCCCTCCCCCCAAAGGGGGGAGGGAGTACGTGACAACCCTCACCCCGGATTGCGATGATGTAGGGCGGCCCCTCTGCGGGCCGCCGTATTTACCCCACGCCCCGGCTCGTGCCTTGATGTTTGCGATGACGTAGGGGCGGACCTTCAGGTCCGCCCGCGGGCGACCGTGGACGGTCGGCTCCTACGGGTGGGATTCGCGGAGTCGTACCGCAGGGGCGGGTATTCACACCCACCCCTTTTAATAAATAACCCCTCATCCGGAGGGGTGAGGGGATAATGGGGGAACCCATGAACGTCAGGAAGCCTTGGGAATCTCCGCCGCCGCGGCGGGTAGCCGCCGGACGAAGGACGATTGCGGGCAGGCCCGCAGGGCGTCGGCGAAATCGTGCCCCGCGTGGTCGAAGTCCAGCACCGGCAGGGCGTCGTCCATCTCTATCCCGCCCCCGGGGTTGCCCTTCTCCTTGGCGCAGATCGAGCAGCCGATGCAGCCCACCCGGCAGGCGTCCTTGACCGCCTTGCCCCGGCCGCGGTTGACGCAGCCCAGGTAAACCGGCTCGTCGGCGGGGATGAGCGCGATGATGCCGCGGGGGCAGGCGCGCGCACAGGCCCCGCAGGCGGTGCACTTCTCCTCGACCACCACCGGCAGACCGGCGGCGCTCATGAAGAGCGCGTCGAAGGGGCACGCCTCCGCGCAGTCGCCGAAGCCCAGGCAGCCGTAAGTGCAGGCCTTGTGGCCCGAATCCAGGTTCACCGCAACCGAGCACCGGGGCACGCCGTAGTAAGTGTAAGCGTCCACGGCGCGGTCGCGGTCGCCCTGGCAGCGGACGACGGCCATCATCTTGCGCGTCCCCTCGGCGGTGACGCCCATGATTTTTGAGATTATCGCGACCACGGGGTCGCCGCCCGGTGTGCAGCCGGTCACCGGGACCTTACCGGTGGCCACCGCCTCGGCGTAGCCGGAGCAGCCGGGATAGCCGCAGGCGCCGCAGTTGGCGCCGGGCAGGTTGTCCTGGATCTCGGCCACCTTGGGGTCCACCTCGATGCCGAACTTCTTGGCCACCACGGCCAGGGCGAAGCCGAACCCAAGCCCCAGGGCGCCCAGGCAGCAAACGGCGTAGACGAGGGCGGTCAGGTCCATATCTCCTCGCGGCGTACGGGTTGCGACGGGCGACGAACTCGAAGGCAAGGGGTTTAAACCCCTTGTTGCCTTCGGGCGCAGATTATAAAGTCCCCCGGGGGGGCAGTCAACCCCGCGGATTTCCCTTCGGGCGCGGATTGCCACCCGACCGACGCCGTGGTACTCTTGTCCGAACTCGCCCGAGGCCTTTGTCCCCGACCCGGAGCGACAGAGACGCGCAACCCATGACCCCGAAGAAAGCCAAATCCAGCGCCGCCGGGGAATCCGGCGTCCGCAGCGGGCGGCGGCCCCGCTGGCTGCGCGTCGGCCTGAAGGTCCTGGCGTGGACCGTCGGGTCGGTGCTGGGACTGGTCGTCATCACCGTCATCGTCCTGCAGACCCCCTTCGTCAAGCGTTGGATCATCCGGACCGTGGAGGAGTCCCTAAGTAAAGAGTACGACGCGGACTTCTCCATCGGCGGTCTGGAGGGCGTGCTCTTCACCGGCGCCACGGTGCGCGACGTGACCATCGCCAACCCGTCCGGCTGCAAGGCGCCCTACTTCCTCGTGGTGAAGGAAACGGAGGTGGAGTACAACCCCTTCGAGATGCTCGCCGGCGAGGTGCGGCTCCGGGTGGCCAGGGTGGTGGACGCCGAGGTCGTGCTGGAAGAGATGCCGGGCGACCGGCTGAACGTGACGGAGATTTTCAGAAGGCGGGGCGAGGAGGAGGAGAAGGCGGCGGCGCCGCCCCTGACCGTCGACGACGTGAGGCTGGTGAACGCCGGATTCCGCTTCGACTTCCTCGACGAAGGGAATGCGGACTTGGAGTTCGACCGCCTCTCGGGGCGGGTGACGCTCGATCTGGACGCGGGGGACGTGGGCTTAAGCGGCATAGACTTGAGCGGCGGGACCAGCCTGTACCGGGGCGGGACCTTCCGGGTCTACGGCGGGATGAAGGTCATCCAGGACGGCCCCATCCGGTTCGACGGCCTGACCCTCGTCACCCCCTCCTCGATGGTTTACGTGGCGGGCGAGATGGTGCCGGCGACGGACCGGCTGGACTTCGACGTCTACTCGCCCCACTTCTCCCTGACCGAGCTCCGGAACGTGGGTCTCGGGGATCTCGCCCCGGCCGGCGACGCCGAGCTCACCTGCCGTCTAGAGGGCACTTTCACCGATCCCCGGGTCAGGTTCGCGCTGAAGGCGCGGAACCCCTCCGCCGCCGGATACCTTCTCGACCGCCTGGAGCTCGTGGGCGGATACGCGGACGGGCGGCTCGCGCTGGATGAGGTCCGCCTGCGCCGGGGCGGCGGTCGGGCCTCCGGTTCGGCGACGGTGGATTTCTCCGGGGAGCGGCCGACCGTCGAGGCCGCGCTGGATTTCTACGGCCTGGACCCCGCCGAGCTGGCGCCCCTGACGCTGGTCCAATGGCCCGGCGACTTCAACGGCCGGCTCACCGTCCACGGGGGTGGCGACGACGCGGACGGTCTCACCGCCCAGGTCGTCCTCTTCCCCAGCCGGCTCAGGGGGGTGCGGATCAACGGGCTCCGCCTGGCCGGTCACGGCACCCCGGACGACTTCGTGGTCTCCGAAGGGCTGCTTTCTATCGGCGGCGCCCGGATCAACGCCCGCGGGCGCATCAACTCCTCGGGGCTGGCTTTCACCGTAGACGGCCGCGGGGTGCCGCTGGACCGATTGGCCGGGTTGGCCGGGCAGCCCGACCTGGCGGGAACGCTCGACTTCCGCGCCACCCTGGATGGAACATTTTCCGACCTGACCACCCGCTTCGAGCTCCTCCTCACCCACGGCTCCTGCGCCGGTTTCACCGCCGGGGAGGCCCGACTCTCGGGGAGCCTGCTCCTGACCTCGGTCGAGGGGGAGATAGGCCTGAGCGACCTCCTCTTCGACCTGGACGCGCGCGACGCGGGTTACGGCGGGGACCGGGTGACCGAGGGGCGCGTCAGCGGCGCGCTGTCCCTCACCGACCGGCCCGCGTTCAGGGGTGAGCTGCGCCTGGCGGGCATCACGGCCGCCGGGAGAACCTTCGAGGAGCTCGAGGGGCGGGGGAGCTTCGCCGGCGATACAGGCGAGATCGAGCAGCTCTACCTCGTCGTGGACCCGGAGACCTCCCTCTTCTATCGGGGCGGCTTCCGACTTCGCGGATCCGGTCCCCCCGGGACCGACGTCCTTCTTTCCACGGACCTCCTCCACGTCGTGTACCACGACTTCGACATCCTGAACGCCCGCCCCTTCGTCACGGAGCTGACCGGGAGCGGGGTGGCGGTGGAGGACGTGGAACTGGTGACCGCCGCCGGTTCCGTCTCGCTGGGGGGGACGTACTCCTTCGGGAACGAGGAGCTCTCCGCTCGGCTCCGCGCCCCCGAGGTGGACCTGGGGGCCCTCTCGTCGGCGCTGGGCCTCTCGAAGAACCCCGTGTCCGGCCTGGCCCGGCTGAACCTGGAGGTCTCCGGTCGGCCCGTCGAGCCCCAGGTGAATCTCGAGCTCAGCCTGGCGGGCGTCGCCTTCGAGGGGTACCATCTGCAGAATCTGGCGCTGGGGCTCGTTATCCGCCCCGGCGTGAACTTGGGCGAGCTGGTGGACGCCATCACCGGCGTGGAGCCCCTGCCCCCCGGCGACTCCGAGGCGAAACTGGGAACCCTGACCCTCACCGCCCAAAAAATCGGCACCGATGAGTTCGAGGTGGATAACATCCACCTGGACGCCGAGCTGACCGGGGAGGAGATCCGCCTCGTCGGTCTGGACGCCTCGCTGGTGGGCGGCTCCATGGACGCCGTGGGCCGTCTCGGCCTCACCTCCCTTGAAAGGCCGCTGGAGCTCTACTTCGGCGCGTACGACTTCCCCCTGGACGACCTGCCGTTCATGCCCGACACGGTTGACGTGGAGGACGGTCACCTGTCGGCGCAGGGGCTGGTCTCCGGTCCCGTGGACCGGCTCCAGGCCGACGGTCGGATCAAACTCACGGCGAAGAAGCTGGAATACTACGATTACAACGTCCGGCTGGACGACCTCGCGGTGGACCTGACGTTCACGCCCCAGACCGCCGAGCTGACGGACCTGAAGTGCCGGGTGGGCGGCGGGGAGCTGGTCGGTTCCGGAGCCTTCGCCTACGGGGCGGACCGGCTCGACGGCGCCTTGAAGCTCACGGGGCGTGGGCTGCAGGTGAAGAACCTGGCCGACATCTTCTCGGGGGAGCTCAACCTGGGGGTGGACATCCAGACCGGGCCCTCGGGTATCTCGGTGACCGGTCTGGTCGAGGTTGTGGAGGGCAACGTGGACCTGCCGCTGGGCGAGGGCGGGACGGTGGCGGCCGGGCGGCCCGCCGAGAACGGCGCGGTATCCGCGTCCGAAGGCAAATCGCCCCTCAAGCTCGACCTCAAGATCGTCGCCGAGAAGAACCTCTGGATCAGGTCGGACCTGGCGGAGCTGGAGGTGGGGGCCGATCTGCGCCTCACGCTCGCGGGCGGCGACCTGGCGCTGGGAGGCGATCTGGTGACCCGGCGCGGGAGCGTCTACTTCCTCAACAAGGCCTTCGACCTGGACTCCGGCACCATCAGCTTCGACCGCATGGTCCCGCCGGACCCCACCCTCGCCATCCGGGCCTCGAGCCGGATGCGCCGGCGCGCCGCGGGACAGACCACCGAGGACCTCACCCTGGTCGTCAACGTCGGCGGCAGGCTGTCGGAGCCGGTGATAACCCTATCCTGTGCCGAGCACCCCGAGTGGCCGGAGCGAGACATCATCATGCTCGTCGCCCTGGACATGACCTGGGACGACTACCAGCGGATGCTCTCGGAGCAGGGCGCGGGAGGAGCCACCCGGCACGCCACCGGCCAGGCCGCCTTCTTCCTGGCCGGCTTCATCGAGACCAAGCTCCAGCGCCTCGCCCGCGAAGCCGTGGGGCTGGACACCCTCAAGGTCGAGGGCATCGCCGAGTCGGGCGAGATAGACCGCCTCGACATCACCATGGGGAAGTACCTTTTCCGCGACCTCTACGTCTCATACTCCCGGGACATGCTCGCCGAGGGCAACCAGAGTTTTTCCGTGGAGTACCTCATCACCGACAACCTCTCCCTGGTGGGCACGACGGTGGAGAAGGAGGGGGAGGTGGGGTACGACCTGAACTTCCGGTGGAAGTTCAAGTACTGACGGGGCGCGGTTTTTTCCGTTGTGGTCCCGGTCGGGGAGAGGGTTGCCGCCAATCCCCTCCCCCCTCTGGGGGGAGGGCTAGGGAGAGGGGTGCATGTCCCCTCCCCCCTCTGGGGAGAGGCTCGCTTACGGGCTAGGGTGAGGGTCAAACCGCGGCGGCCCGCAGAGGGGCCGCCCTACATCATCGCAGCATGGGGGGAGGGTTAGGGAGGGGGGTGCAGCGGCTCCCTCTCCCTTTTAGGGAGAGGCTCGCCTACGGGTTAGGGTGAGGGTCGAACCGCGGCGGCCCGCAGAGGGGCCGCCCTACATCATCGCAGCATGGGAGGAGGGCTAGGGAGAGGGGTAAAAGCGGCGGGGACTAAAGTCCCCACCCTACATTTAAGAGCAAGGTATTTGTAAATACGCGACGGATGTGGAAAGCCGCCACCTCGGCGTGATTCCCCGAAGCGGGAAACCACGGCGGGTGCTATAATCCGGGAACGCCCGTGCAGGTGAACGGATGCGCGTGTCGTGAACGAGTTTTTCCACGCCCGACGGGAAGGGGGCTCGAGTGAAAGTTCTGGTGACGGGCGGCGCCGGGTTCATCGGCAGTCACATCGCCGACCGCTTCGCCGCCGAGGGCCACCAGGTCCACGTGGCGGACAACCTCTACTCCGGACACCGCCGCAACCTGGACCCCGCCTGGGGTTTCAGCGAGCTGGACGTCTCCGAAGGCGACGGCGCCGGGCGCACCGCCGGTCCGCTCCGGAACCTCTTCGAGACCTTCTCCCCGGAGCTGGTGGTCCACGCCGCGGCCCAGGTCCGGGTCCGCTGCGACGACCACCTCCTCGACGCGCGGTACAACGTCCTCGGGTCGCTGAACGTTATCCACCACGCGGCCGTCCACGGTGTGCGGCGGCTGGTCTACATCTCCACCGGCGGCGCCGGGTACGGCGAGCCCGAGTACCTCCCCTGCGACGAGGACCACCCCATCCGGCCGAAGAGCGCCTACGGCATCAGCAAGCTGACGGTGGAGCACTACCTGCGGCTGTATGACCTCGAGCGCGGCCTGGACTACGCGGTCATCCGGCCCGGCAACGTCTTCGGTCCGCGCCAGGATGAGCGGGGCGAGGCCGGGGTGTGCGCCATCTTCACCGGACTGATGCGCGCCGGGGGGCAGCCGGTCGTCTACGGCGACGGCTCCAACACCCGGGACTACGTGTACGTGGGCGACGTGGTGGAGGCGGTGTGGCTGGCCGCCACGCGGCCCGAGGCCTCGCGCCGGGTGTACAACGTGGGCACCGGCGTCGAGACCAGCACCCTGGAGATTTACGACCACCTGGCCTCGCTCACCGGCTATCGGGGAAAACCGAGGCTCGCCCCCGAGCCCAACGAGGTGAAGCGCATCTGCCTGGATTGCACCCGGATAAAAAACGAGCTGGGCTGGAAGCCGAAGCTCGACCTGCGCGCGGGGCTGACCCGGCTGGTCAACTGGTCCGCCTCGGGCAGCCCCCGCTGAACCGCCGGCCTTGAGAAATAGAGCCTGCGGCGACGCACAATCTATAAATCGACGTTTTTAACTTCGGAGAAATGAACCGCCCGCGGAGGGCGCATGGCGACGATTCTGGTGGTGGAGGACGAGGCCAACCTGCGACGGGCGGTCTGCCGCGGCCTGGAGGGCAAGGGGCACCGCACGCTGCAGGCGGGCACGCTGGGCGAGGCGCGCCGGAGGCTGCTCGGCGTGTCGCCCGACGCCGTCCTCCTGGACCTCCGGCTGCCCGACGGCGACGGCCTGGAGCTCCTGGGCGAGCTGCGCGCCGGTCACCCCGAGACGCCCGTGGTCATCCTCACCGCCTACGGCGACGTGGACACGGCGGTGCGGTCGCTGAAGGCCGGGGCGGAGGATTTCTTCGAAAAGCCCTTCGAGCTCGAGGCGCTGGCGCTCATCCTGGAGCGGCTCGTCGAGAAGAAGCGGCTGCGGGACGAGGTGGCCAGCCTGCGGGAGAGGCTGGGCGACGCGGAGCCGCTCGGCGATTCCCCGGCCTGGCGGGCGGTCATGGAGACGGTCCGCCGTGTGGCCCCCACGAGCGCCACGGTGCTCTTCACCGGCGAGAGCGGCACGGGCAAGGAGGTGGCGGCCCGGGCTCTCCACCGCCTGAGCGGCCGGAAGGGCGAGTTCGTGGCGGTGCACGCGGCGGCCCTGCCCGCCGAGCTCCTGGAGAGCGAGCTCTTCGGCCACGCCCGCGGGGCCTTCTCCGGCGCGGTGAAGGACAAGCCCGGCTTTTTCGAGCGCGCCGACGGCGGCACCCTCTTCCTGGACGAGATCGGCGAGCTCCCCCAGGCGACCCAGGTCAAGCTCCTGAGGGTCCTCCAGGAAGGGGAGACGGTCCGCCTGGGTGAGACGAAACCGCGGCGGCTGGACCTGCGCCTCGCGGCGGCCACCAACTCCGACCTGAAGGCGGCCGTCGGGAGCGGGAAATTCCGCGACGACCTCTACTACCGGCTGGCGGTGGTGACGGTGGAGCTGCCGCCGTTGCGGGAGCGGGGGGAGGACGTGCCGCTGTTGACGGGGCATTTCCTTCGGCGGGCGGCGGCGGCGCACGGGATGCCGCCCCGGCGATTCTCCCCGGAGGCGGAGCGCCGTCTGGCGGGGTACGCCTGGCCGGGCAACGTGCGCGAGCTTTCCAACCTCTGCGAACGGCTGGTGATTCTCGGCCGCGGGGAGGAGATAGCCCCGGAGGAGCTGCCGGTCGAGATGACGGGAACCGGGAGCGCTGACTGGCCCCCGTCGCCGCCGTGGGGGATGGGTCTCGACGAGGCGCTGGAGAGCCTGGAGCGGAAGATGCTCAGGCGCGCCCTGGCCGAGGCCGGGGGTGTGGCGCAGCGGGCGGCGAAGATTCTGGGCATCGGCCGCGGCGCCATGCAGTACAAGCTGAAGAAGTACGGGCTGGCGTGACGCATGGTTTCATGCGCCGGTTAACGCGTTGATTATTAATGAGTTTGCTAAATATCGAGCCCCCGGCCGCCGTCCGGGGGCCCTTCTTTGAACGGAAAACCTGCGCCGGTGAGCTCATCGGCCCGGTGTCGCATATTCGCGCAAGGGGGTCAAGGCGCCTCTTATCAATGAATTACCGTCCAACGCCTCCAACATCCCGGCACCTGGCACGCCCCTTGCGATTGTAGACCGGGGAAGGAGAACCATGTTTATCATCGCGCTGATATTCGCCCTCCCCGTCCTCGGCCTCCTCGCCGGATACCTCCAGCGGCGGGACGGGGACCGGGTCCGCCTCCTTTGCCCGGCCTGCGGCGGCGAGATTTCCCGGGACTACCTGGCCTGCCCCCACTGCGGGTCGCGGCTCCAAACCTCCTGCCCGGCGTGCGGCAAGCCGGTACGCTCCCTCTGGAAGAGCTGTCCCCACTGCGGGACGCCGCTGGGGGGTGGGACGAGGTGAAAAAGCCGGTAATCGCGATTTTCGGGGTCCTGTCCCTCGGGGCGATCGTGGCCGGCGTGGCGCTCATCGGCGTCTTCTGGCACCACGCCGAAGGGTGGGGGCCGCCGCCGAGCCCCTGGCGTCACGGGGCGCAGGAGTGCCTCCTGGCGCCCGAGGAGCTGCCGCCGCCGATGCTCGAAAATCTCGACCGGATGAGCGCCGAGGAGAAGGAAAGGGCCCTCGAATTCCTCCGCGGCCTGCGTGCCGGCCAGCGACGGGAGGCCCTCCGCGAGCTCGGGGAGTGCCCCACGGCTGAGTTCCGGGAACGGCTGGGGGGGATGATGGTCGAACCGCCCCAGCCGCCCTTCCTGTGGCCGCTGGTCCTGCTGTTCTTCGGGAGCCTGGGCCTCGCGCTGACGCTGTTTTGGGCCATCCGACGCAAAGACGGCGGGGCAAGGCTCGAACGCTGCCCCCACTGCGGCCGCCCCGTGGAGGCGGGCTGGAACTACTGCCCCTACTGCACCGGCGATCTCAAGCGCGACGGCGATCCCGAACGTCCATGACACCACGCATGATCACACTGCTCGCAGGCACCCTAGTCGTCCCCTGGATAGCGTCCTGTCTCCCCCCCGGCGGGGGCTTAGGGGGCGGACCCGGGGTGGACTTCCGCCTGGACGAGCTGGAGGCCGTCGGGCTGTCCGAGGAGCAGATGTCCCGGCTGCGCGAGCTGGATAACCACTACCAGGCGGAGATGGCGTCAACCTTCAGGCGCTTCGAGGAGATGAGCCGGTATCGGAGGCCGACCCGCGACGAGATCGGCGAGATGGAGTCCGAGATGAACCTGCTCCTGGACGACGCTTGGTTCCACCTGCGCAGCGTCCTCACCGAGGAGCAGCTCGCCCGGCTGGCGGCCGACGACCCGACCCACCCCCTGGCCCGGGGCGAGGCGCCCCGCTTCACCACTCCCCCCATGGACGCCGGCCCCCGGGGCGGCGGTCCCGGGGACCGCGGCGGGTGGTAACGCGCCATATGGTGAACGCCCTGAACGTTTTCCGCCCCCACACCGAGGACATCGGAGGAACGAGATGAAACGCGGCAGAAAAGTTCTCGCACCCGCCCTGGTCGCAAGCCTCCTCCTCGTCGCCGCCCTGCCCGCGGCATCGCAGGGACCGCCCCGCACCGACGGGGGGTCCCCAACTGGCCCCGCTCCAGGCTTCTCCCTCACCGATGATTTAACCATGCTGGATCTTACCCGCGAGCAGTTGGAGCGGATTAAAACGCTTGAGAATGATTTTGGCGTGAAGATGGAATCCCTGCTGAAGGAGTTGGGGGAATGCACGGAGGACGATCCATACGGCCGCCGGGCCATGGAGTTGCGCTCTCAGATAAGTTCGGTCATCGAACGGAGCTGGCGCGCTATGCGCGACGTTCTCACTGAAGAACAGCTTCGCCAGCTCTTCATCGTCAACCCGACCCACCCCCTGGTTCAGGATGAGGCCCCCAGCTTCAGCGATGTCGCATGTACGAGTGGTGGGTCGTCGGACGTGGGACCCGGGGGACGGGGCGGCGGTCCCCCAGACCGCGGCGGATGGTGATGCGCGCCGCAAAATAAACAACCCAAACGCTTCCCACATCGATCGGGAAAGCATCAAAGGAGACAGATGATACGCAGAAAAATTGCCTTCGTTCTCGCCCTGGTCACCGGCATCCTCCTCGTCGCCGCCCTGCCCGCGGTATCGCAGGGTCCGCCCCGAACCGGCGAGGGACCCGGGGAGTGGGAGCACCCGGGGGACGGTCCCATGTGCCTGGCCTTCATCCCCGGCATCACGGCGGATCAGCTCGAGGCCATCGCCGCCATCCGCGACGAGCACTACGCGGCGATGCAGGACACGCGCGACGAGATGTACGAGGCCAAGACCGCCCTGCGGGACCTGATGCGCGAGCGTTCGCCCGACCTCGCCGCCGTGCGCCGGGCCAAGGAAAAACTGGACGCCCTGGAAACCGACATGCTCATCGCGCGGCTGGAGATGCGCGCCGCCGTGCGGAACGTCCTGACCGAGGAGCAGCGGATCTTCTTCGACGAGATGCAGGCCTTCAGCCCGCGCTCCGGAGGGGGCATGGGTCCGTGCGGCCTGGGCATGGGTCCCGGCATGGGACCGGGCATGGGACCGGGACCCGGCATGGGTCCTGGACCGGGCATGTCCGACTAGCGCCGAACCCCCTCCCTCCCAGGTGAGGCGCAAAAAGGGGAACCCCCTTCGGGTTCCCCGCTTTTTTGTCCTCCCCGGTCCATTGCCTCGCAGATTGCGATGATGTAGGGCGACCCCGTAGGACGAGTCCTCTGCGGGCCGCGGTTTCACGTTCCCTACCTCGACCCTCACCCTAGCCCGTAGGCGAGCCTCTCCCTGGGAGGGAGAGGGGATATAAGGCAACCCTCACCCCGGCCCGTGCCTCCCGAATTGTAGTTATGTAGGGCGGCCCCGTGGGTCGAGTCCTCTGCGGGCTTGCGATGATGTAGGGGCGGGTCTTTAGACCCGCCCGTTTTTCCACAAGGAAGCCCTCACCCTTAATCCCTCTCCCACGGGGAGAGGGAGACCGCGGGCCGACCTAAACGGCGCGCCGTCGGTCGGCCCCTACGAGCACGGGGAGCACGGCCGGTGCCTCCCTCAAAACGCGAAATCCAACAGAAGCTTCACCCGGTTCCGGTTGTCGCAAAAACCCCACTCCGGGTCGAAGAAGAAGCCCTGCCGCACCTCAATCCGCCCAACGACCCCCCAGGGCAGGGGGATGGAGAGCTTCAGGGTGAAGTCCAGGAACTTGAACTCGCCGGTATTACCCTCCTCCACCACCGAGGCGGGCGTGAGGGCGGACATCGGCCGGACGCCGCGGTATCCGTCGCCCAGATACAGCGCCGCCCGCAGGTCGAGCCACCAGAAGGCGCCACCGAGATAGACGTCCGTCAGAGCGCCCCGGTCGCCGCCAGGAATCAGACTGGCGAAATACCCCCCGCCCAGGTACAGCGCCCGCTCGGGGAGACAGAGCTCCAGGCCGCCGCCGAGGTTCCATAGCTCCGCCTTGCGCACCCCGTCGGGCGGCTCGTAGCCCTGGTACCCGGCGGTGTCGTACCCCCCCGCGTGACGGTAGGCGAAGACGAGATGGGGGACGACGCCGAGCTGTCCCAGATCGAGGCGCGGCGCGATCGAGCCGCCGGCCAGAAAAACCTCCGCCGTCGTTTCGGTGACGCGGCCCGTCCGGACGCCGAAGATGGACCAGGACAGGTCCGGTTCCTCCCCCCACCAACCGAGGCCCGCCCCCGGGTGGTCGTAGGGCTCGGTGTGGAGCGTCTCGGGGCCGAGGTCGGCGTAAAAATGCCCCAGCCGGACCACGCCCCACCCACCGAAATCCGCCTCCAGGCGCAGCCGCGGGTTCAGCCGGAAGTTGTCCCAATCGCCGTCGTCGAACTCGAGGGCGTCGGAGCAGTCGTGCTCGAGCTCCAGCCCCGCCTCCAGATTCGCCCAATCCGCCAAAATCCAGCGCGCTCCTATTTCGAGGCGCTGCAATAGATACGAGCGCTCGTCGGGGCGCGGCGCGGGCGGCGTGTCGTACTCCACGTTGGAGAGTAAGAAGCGGTAGGCGCCGTAGAGCTCCGGCTCGACCTCGAAGGCCGAAGTCAGTCCGACGGCGAAAAGCAGGACGAGGGCGGCGGCGCAGCTTTTCAAGATAAGACCTCCGTCCGGCGGCCGGTGAGCGACCAGGGCCCGGCGCCGGTTATTTCGACCGTGCAGCGGCGCCCGGGTTCGAGGACCTCGCCCGGCAGCTTGACCTGTTTCCCCCCGAGCGTGCGCCCGAAGGGCTCGCCCCGCTTGTCTCGCCCCTCAACGACGACCTCCAGCGTCCAGCCCACCAGCTCCCGGTTCCGCGCGAAGGCCGACTCCGTAATCAGCCCGATGACGCGCTCGAGCCGCGCCTGCTTGACCTCGGGCGGCACGTCGTCGGGGAGCGCGAAAGCCGGCGTGCCCGACCGCGGGGAGTACTTGAACATGAAGGCCGAATCGAAGCCCGTCTCCCGGACGAGGTCCGCGGTTTTCTCGAAATCCTCCTCCGTCTCGCCGGGGAAACCCACAATCACGTCCGTGGTCAGCGTCAGGTCCGGCAGAAGCTCCCTCGCCAGCCGAACAATCGTTCGGTAACGCTCCGCCGTATAGCCCCGCCCCATCGCGGCCAGAATTTTGTCCGACCCCGACTGTAAAGGCAGGTGGAGCTGCGCGCAGACCGCCGGCTCAGCGGCCATTACCTCCAACAGCTCCGGGCTCAGGTCTTTGGGGTGGCTGGTGATGAAGCGGACGCGCTCGATACCGTCAATCCGCGCGACCTCCCCCAGCAGGCGGGGGAACCGATAGCCCTCCGAGCGGTAGGAGTTCACGTTCTGTCCGAGGAGAATCACTTCGGAGAAACCCGCCGACGCCAGGTGCGCGACCTCGGCCAGGACGGACTCAGGGCAGCGGCTGACCTCCGGTCCGCGCAGGTCCGGCACCACGCAGTAGGCGCAGCGGTTGTCGCAGCCCTCCATCACGGTCACGAAGGCGGCGTGGGGGCCGATGGCGGGGTGGTCCAGGCGGTAATCGGAATCGGGGTCAAAGTCGGTTTCGGGGCCGGCCGGGTCGAGGTCCTCGGCGTAACTTTCCGGGGTTTTCAGAGTTTCAACGAGGCGGGGGAGGCGCTCCACGGCGCCGGGGCCGGTCAAAAGATTCAGCCGCGGCAGCAGGTCGCGGGCTGCGTCGCCCAGGTGTTGGGCCAGGCAGCCGGTGAGGCCGAAGAGGAGGCCGGGGCGTATTTTCGTCAGGCTGTAAAGCTGGCGCAGGCGGCCCAGGGCGTGGCTGGCCGCCTTTTCGCGGACGCTGCAGGCGTTGACCAGGATTAAATCGGCGTCGGCGGGGTTTTTGACCAGGCGCCAGCCGTGGGCGAGGAGGCCGGCGGCCAGGCGCTCGGCGTCCCGCTCGTTCATCTGACAACCCTGGCTTTCGAGGTAGAGATTTATCGAACGGCCCCTGTTCCGTGGCTCCGACAGGTGCGTCTCCACACGGACGCCCGCGGGCGGGTGTGGACACCCGCCCCTACATTAGGTTGTGGCTATTTTGACTGCCTCGACAAGGCTCGTAGGGTCGGCCTCGCCCTTCCCCGCGATGTCGAAGGCGGTGCCGTGGCTGGGGCTGGTCCGCAGGAACGGCAACCCCAAGGTTACGTTGACTGCCTCATCGAAGGCCAGGAGCTTCACCGGGATGAGCCCCTGGTCGTGGTAGAGCGCGACGAAGCCGTCGAAGCGGTTTAGATTCTTTTCGGTGAAGAGGGTGTCCGCCGCCAGGGGGCCGGAGAGGTCCATTCCGCCCGCCCGCAGCTCCTCCGCCGCCGGGAGGACGATTCGCCCCTCCTCGTCGCCGATGACGCCAAAGTCCCCGGCGTGGGGGTTGAGGCCGCAGAGGGCCAGGCGCGGCTCGCGGCCCATTTTTTTCTGTAAAAACGCGCGGAAGAGGCGGGCCACCTGGACGATGCGCGCCGCGGTCAGCGTCTTTGCGACCTCGGCCAGCGGGACGTGCGTGGTGGCGAGGACGACGTTGATCTTCGGCGAGACGAAGGCCATCGCCTCTTTGCCGGCCACGCCGCACCGCTCGGCCAGATACCCCGTATGGCCCGGGTAGGGGATATCGGCCAGAGCCCAGGCCTGTTTCGAGATGGGCCCGGTGACGAGAAGGGCGGGCAAGGGGCTAAAGCCCCTTGTCTCCTCCAAGCACAGGTCCACCGCGCGCTCCACCCAGGAAAAGCTCGCCCGTCCGGCGACCGCGGAGACGACGCCCCACCGGGGCTCCAGGTCGGTGCCGGGGACTTCGATGAGGGGGATGCGGTTCGGGGCGGGGTCGGCCTCGTCAGGCGCACGGACGGGAACGATTTCAACGTCGAGACCGCAGATTTCAATGGCGGCGGCCAGGGGCGTCGGCGCACCCACGACGACCGGGCGGCAATCCTCGGCGACGCGGCCCCAGGCCTTGACCAGGCACTCGGGGCCGATCCCATTGGGGTCGCCCGGCGTTAAAAGAACCAGGGGTCGGTCGCCCATGACATTCCGTTCACCGTCGCGGACTGAAGGGGCGGGCTTCTGCGCCCGCCCGCGAGTGAACCGCCCCGCCGGCCCGCGGTGATTTCTTCCCCAAAGGCGCTACACCTCGGGCTTGGGCTCGGGGAGGGTGATCTCCGCCTCGTTGAAGCGGCAGTGGGTACTGAAGCCCATCCGCTGGTAGAGCTCGATCCCCTCCTTGTTCTTCACCGCCACGTTGAGGGTCGCCAGGTCGGCCTGTTCGGCCAGGAGGGTGAGCACCTTGCCCACGACCTGCTGGGCGAATCCGCGCCGCCGGTACTCGGGGTGGACCACCACGTTGCCGATGCAGGCCACCCGCTCGTCGGGGTTCGCCACGTGCGTCCCCGCGCAGGCCACGAGCCCATCCTCCAGGTAGATCCCGGCGAAGGGGTAGGCCATCTGGTCCGGGTGGAAGGCGTTCTCCGGGTAGTGGACCATCAGGCCGGCGATGGCGTCGGCATCCTTGGACCGCAGCTCCTCGGCCACCCCGGTGTCGAAGTTTTTTCCGGTAAGGTCCAGCGTCATCCGGAGCATGCGCTTGAGCTGGACCACGTTGGTGCCCTCGGGAAAAATGGCCTCGGGCTCGCCGGTGAAGGCGGCGTTATAGTCGCCGGCTGGGAGGAACGAGCAGATGTACCGCAGGGCGCCGACGCCGCCGAAGAGGAAGAGCGCGGGCGGCTGGAGCCCCTCGTATACCAGCACCAAGTTCGGCCCGTTCAGGTAGTACCGCGAGAGGCCGAAGTGGAGGTCGGAGAGGTCGCCCAGCGCGTAGGACGCCCAGGAGCGGTCCGAGGAGAGGAGCTCGGAGATGGCCTCCCGGTCGCGGCTGCGGATGTTTTCCAGTTTCATCGTTTCCCTTCGTGAAGTCGTTGGGTTTTAGTCGAGGCCCACCAGGGCCCGGGCGAATCTCGTCGGGTCGAAAGGCTCCAGGTCCTCGAGCCGCTCGCCGGTCCCCACGTGGGAAACCGGGAGCCCGGTCTCGGCGGCGACGGCGAGGAGGAAGCCGCCCCGGGAGGTTCCGTCGAGCTTGGTCAGCACGATCCGGTCGCACCCGGCGCCTTCCAGGAAGGCCCGGGCCTGGAGGATGCCGTTCTGCCCGCCGCCCGCGTCCAGCACGAGGGCGGTCCCCACCGGATGGGCGCCGAGAGACTTCTCCACCACGCGGCGGAGCTTGCCCAGCTCACGCATCAGGTGGTCCCGGGTGTGCATCCTCCCGGCGGTGTCGGCGATGACGGCGTCCATCCGCCGGGCCTTCGCGGCCTCGAGGGCGTCGAAGAGTACCGCGGCGGCGTCGCCGCCCCCGGTGTGCCGGACCAGGGGGACGCCGGCCCGTTCGGCCCAGACCTCGAGCTGTTCCCCCGCGGCGGCCCGGTAGGTATCCGCCGCGGCCAGAAGCACTTTTTTACCTTCCCCCGCGTACCGGGCGGCCAGCTTGGCGGCCGTCGTCGTCTTCCCGGTTCCGTTGACACCCACCAGGAGGAGGACCTCGGGCGGCGGGCCGTCGTAGGGCGGCGGGGCCGGGGGCAGCATCCCGGCCACGAGCCGGGCCAGAAGCTCCCGGGGGTCGGGTCCTTTCTCCGAGTAGACGTCCCGGAGGCTCTTGACCAGCCCGGCGGCGACCACCGGTCCCACGTCGGCCTGGATCAGCGCCTCCTCGAGCTCGCCCGCGGCGTCATCCCCGAGGCGGTTCCCGGCGAGTCTGCGCAGGGCCCGGTCCAGCCGGTCGCGCGTCTTCGACAGCGCTTGAAAAAATCCCATCGGGCGTTCGCCTACAACCTCGCCTCGGCGAGCTGGTCCGCGAGCTCCTCGCGGCGGTTGGAGGCCTCCAGGGCCGCCTCGCGGTCCACCAATCCCGCCCCGACCAGCGCCGTTAAAGAACTGTTGAGGGTGTACATCCCGTGGGCATGCCCCGCCTGTATGACCGAGTAGAGCTGGTGCTCATTCCCGTCGCGGATGAGCGCGCGCACCGCCGGGGTGGCGATCAAGACCTCGGTGGCCAGCGCCCGCCCCGGGCCCTCCTTCAGCGGCAGGAGCACCTGGCTGACGACCGCCTCCAGGCAGAAGGAAAGCTGGATGCGTATCTGGCGCGTCTCGCCGGGCGGGAAAGCGTCTATTATCCGGGTGACGGTCTGGGTGGCCGAGTTGGTGTGCAGGGTGGCCAGGGCCACATGGCCGGTCTCGGCGACGGTGAGGGCGGCGCTCATCGTGGGCAGGTCGCGCATCTCGCCGATCATTATCACGTCGGGGTCCTGCCGCAGGCACGAGCGCACCGCGGCGACGGTCTCGGCGTAGTCGGTCCCCAGCTCCCGCTGCGTCACCAGGGACTTGCCCCGCTCGTGGCGGAACTCGATGGGGTCCTCGATGGTGATGATGTGGCGGGCGCTCTCCCGGTTGATCTTGGCGATGACGGCCGCCAGGGTGGTGGACTTGCCCGAGCCGGTGGGGCCGGTGACCAGGATCAGGCCCTTGGGCAGGGCGGTGAGGCCGGCGACGGACTTGGGCAGCCCCAGCTCCTCCAGGGAGGGGATGACGTCGGGGATGGCGCGGATGGCGCAGGCGGGCCCCTCGGCGGTGCGGTAGACGTTCACCCGGAACCGGCCTTGCCCCTCAAGCTCGTAGCCCAGGTCCACCTGACCGGCGTCGTCGTAGCGGGCGCGGGCGCCGGGGCGGGACGATAGAAAAAGCCCGGTGAAGGAGTTGGCCGACTCCCGGGTGAAGGGCTCGAGGTTGGTGGGGATCAGCCGGCCGTCCACCCGCATGTGCGGGGGATAGCCGACGACAACGTGGAGGTCGCTGGCCCCCTGGGTGCGCATCACGGAGAGGAGCTTTTCTGCCAGTTGCACGTCCACTCCCGGAGTGAGTCCCGCCGACCCGCCCCCCGCCCGCCGGGGAGGCGGCTTATGATACAAGCCGCGCGCCCGCGGGTCAAGGGCTCGCGAGGTACACCCCGAGGGCGTCGGCCTGGAAGGACCCAAAGCGCCTCGCCGGGGGCAGACTTTCGAGCATGACCGCGCCGTAGGTCTTGGTGAGGACGCGGGAGTCCAGAATCGCCACCACCCCGCGGTCGGTTTTTTTCCGGACCAGGCGGCCGAAGCCCTGGCGGAGCCTGAGCGCCGCCTCGGGTACGGAGTACTCATCGAAGGGCCGCCCGCCGCGCTTCTCTATCGCCTCCGACCGCGCCGCCACCACCGGGTCGGTGGGCACGGCGAAGGGGAGCCGGGCGATGACGAGGAGCCGCAGCTCGTCCCCCGGCAGGTCCACCCCCTCCCAGAAGGTGGCGGTGGCGAATAGGACGCCGCGCCGCGCCTCCTTGAAGCTGCGCAGAAGCCGGGTCCGGTCGGAGTCGCCCTGGGCCAACACCTCGCAGCCCAGACCCAAAAGGTCCTCCTCCAGCCCGGACTTGAACGCGCGCAGCGCCTCGTGGCTGGTGAAAAGGACTAGCGTCCCCCCGAGGAGGTTCAGCTCGACCAGCCGCCGGATCTCCCCGACGGCCTCGGCGAAGTAGCGGTGGTCGCGGGGGTCCGGCAGACGGGGCAGGTAGAGCGCCGCCTGGGTCGCGAAGTCGAAGGCCGGGGGGAGGAGGAGTTCCTCGCCGGGCGGAAACCCCAGCCGGGTGGAGAGGTGTGAGAAATCGCCGCCCACGGTGAGGGTGGCGCTGGTGGCCACGGCGGCCTCGGCCAGGGACCAGAGCCCCGTCTCCAGCATCGAGCCGACCTCGACCGGCGCCGCGTGGAGCCGCAGCCTCGCGGCGTCGTGGAGGCCGTCCGCCCAGTACACGAAGCCCTCCCACCGCCGCTCCTCGAGGCCGGCGAGGTCGCGCCGGTAGCCGTCCAGGAGCCGCGCCGCCCCCCCCAGCTCCAGGGCGTCGTCCTCGGCGACCCCCTCGGCCAACCGCTCCAGCCAACCCGCCGTCCGGGCCAGCCCGGCGTCCAGCTCCGCGCCGACGGAAAGGGGTCCGCGGAGGATGCGCTCCTCCCGCTCGCCCCCCGGCCCTAGCCCGGCGTGGAGGGAGGCGAAGTGCCCCTCGGCGTCGTCGAGGATTTTGGAAAAATGCTCCGCCAGCTCGTCACCGTCCACCACCCGGTCCATCACCGTACCGGCCAGGCCCCCCGTGCGCCGGACGGGGGAGTAGAGCTCGCCCACGAGGCCGCGCAGCCGGCCCAGGGAGGCCCGATAGCTGAACTGGTCCGTGGCCGCGTCCTCGAGGCGGTGGGCCTCGTCCACCACCAGGTAGGCGTAATCGGGCAGGACCGCCCCCCCGGAGGCCCGCAGGGTTACGTCGGCCAGGAGGAGGGCGTGGTTGGTGATGACCAGATCGGCGGACTGGGCGCGGCGCCGGGCGTGCTGGAAGAAGCACTCGTTGACGAAGGGGCAGCGGCTCCCCGCGCAGGCGTCGGGGGACGACGCGACCAGTCTCCACTCCGCCTCGGGGATGGCGAAGTCGAGCTCGGAGCGCTCCCCCCGTTTCATGTTTTTCGCGCGCTCGAAGAGCGCCCGCTGCCTCCCGGCGGCCTCGGCGTCGGAGAAAAGCCCCAGGAGCTGCTGGCGGTGCAGCTTCCGCAGACAGAGGTAGTTGCCCCGACCCAGGAGCAGGGCCACCTTCGCCTCGGTCCCCAGCGCGGCCAGGGCCACGGGGATGTCGGCGGCGAGGAGCTGCTGCTGGAGGGCGATGGTGTGGGTGGAGACGACGCCCCGGTGCTCGTCCGTCACGCGGGAAAGGAGCGGGATGAGGTAGGCCAGGCTCTTGCCGATGCCGGTCCCGGCCTCGACCATGAGGCTGCCGCCGTTTTCGAGAATGTCGGCGACGGCCGCGGCCATCCGGACCTGCCCCGGCCGCTCCTCGTAGGGGTGCAGGAGCCCGGCCAGGACGCCGGCGGGCGAAAAGAGATCCGTGATGGTCTGGGAAGTCAAGGGGTCACTCGTGCGGTTGTTCCGCGGCGAAGGGGTTCTCCCGCTCCTCCAACGCTTTCAGGTACCGGTTTATCGCGTCGAGCTTCTGTTGAATCTCCCGGTTCGCCCGGCGGTAGGCGGCGGCCAGCGGCGTGTACTCGACGAGGCTGGCGGACAGCCTCCCCACGAATTCGTGCCAGTCCAGGCCCTCCGTCCGGCGCTCGAGGTCGTAGGAGGCCAGGAGACGCTCCGTCCGGTCGTCGAGGCCGTTCCGCACCAGGGCGTCGTAGCGCTCCCGGGGTGCAAAGGCGACGAGGAGCCTCAGATCCGCGTCGAAGTCGTCGTCCCGCGGACGGGGTGAGTCGGTCGCGGCGAAGAGGTTCTCGGTCTCCCGGTCGAGGGCGGCCTCGAGCTCGCCGAGTCGTGGCTTCTCGTCGCTCAGTGCCCGCTCAGCCTCGGGGGTGCCGGGTTGAATGCCCTGGGCCGTAAGAAGCTCTGCCGTGGGCCAGGCGGCCGTCTCCCGCCGGAGTCGGGACTGCAGCGCGGTCAGTTCCTCCAGGAGCGCCGGATAGGCCAGCCGTTCCACCCGGAGGGAGAGCAGCACCTCGTCGAGAACCTCGGCGTAGGCCAGGGCGGAGAGAGCGCTCTCACTTGTAGGTTCCTTGCAGCCGGCGAGGGGGAGGCCGAGTGAGAGCGACAGAATCAGAACGGCTTTCGGTATCCTGCGAGACATCGCCCCAAGTATATAAGAAATTCCGTTTGCGCGACGGACGGGTTGGGCGCGATTGAAGGGGGTCGCCGCATGTCCCCTCTCCCCTCTGGGGAGAGGCTCGCCTACGGGTTAGGGTGAGGGGTAAAACGGCGGGGTACAGAGCCCCCGCCCTACGACTATCCCACGCAAATCCCCCCCGTAGGGGCGACCGTCCACGGTCGCCCGCGGGCCGACCTGAACGGCGCGCCGTCGGTCGGCCCCCACGTCACCGCGGTGCGCGAGGCACGGGATTGGGGGTGAGGGCTGCCTTATAAGCGGCGGGGTCAGAAAACCCCGCCTTACATTGAGGGGAATGCACCCCCTACATGGGGAACTCCATCACCTAGAACACGTCCAACTCGCCGGGCGCGTCGATCCGGAAGGTCTCCACCAGCTCGTCCAGCTCGGCGCGGAAGGCCCCGTTGTTGTAGGCCCGGTCGTCACCGTGACCGGTGGCCACGGAGTTGATCCGGTCGAACTTCCCGTCCACGAAGCGGATGTAGTACTGGACGTCGCCGCCGAAGTCTTCATCGGCGTATCTGTCGGAAATCGCCTTGACCTCGTCGGTGTAGTTGGCCTGGAGGTAAGCGAGCGCCGCGGCCCCGGGGTCATCCTCCGGTGGTGTGGTCTGGCCGGCGGCGAGCACGGTCAGGTAGCCGGAGATGACCCATTTGCCGTTGTCCTCGGAGAGGGTGAGCTCCAGGTCATACGCCGAGCCGTTCTCGGTGTAGCGGGCTTTTTCGAAACTGACCGTGGTGCCGAAGTCTCCCTCCACGAGCACGTAGCCGCCGGAAACGGCCAGCCCCTTCTCGGAGATGAGCGGCCAGAGCACGTCCACGTACTGGGGGTCCATGACGAGCCCCGACAGGGCCTCCCGGTCCTTGTCCTGCACCGCCGCCAGGAAGGCCTCTACAGCCCCCTCGGGCTTAGAGAGATCCGGCCCCTCCTCACCGCAGCCGACGAAGCCGAACCCGAGCGTCGCCGGGAGCGCAACGATCAAAAATCCGCGCACGAAGCCTCCTCGTCCCGGGCGTGTGCCCGACCCTCCGCTTCCGCGGTGTCGAGCGGAACCGACAAAGCGCGTCCGGGGGGAACGTGAAAAACCGGCTAACCCCGTCTATTCGGGCGCGGTCCCGGCGTCCTCGGGAGTGGTCCCGGTATCCTCGGGAACGGTGACGAAGGCGTAGTCCTGACCACTGATGAGCCAGCCGGGCCCCAACTCGTCGGTGACGTAGAGCTGCTGCTCGTAGGTGTCGAAGCCCACCCAGCGCGCGCTGTCGAAGATGACGTGCTGGCCGAATGAGCTGTCCTCGATGTGGTACCCCGGCGAGAAGGTCAGAGCGCTCTCGGTGATGCGCTCCCAGATGGCATCCGCCGCGTCCTTGGAATAGAACAGGTTGTAGAAGACCTCCTTGTTCTGGGAATTGGCCGCCTTTACGAAGGCGTCCACCAGGTTCTCCGCCGTCTTGTAGACCTTCTCCCCGTTGGCCGCTTCGCCCCCGCAGCCGGAGAAGGCGAGGATCAGACCGGCCAGGACCAGAAAGATTGTGAAGCGCTGCACTTCCCCTCCTTTACTTGTTTGGCAAGGGGTTCAAACCCCTTGTCTCCTTTTGGATATCGAACCTCTCACGGAAATGGGCCGCCCCAAGGCGACCCATCAAGGCTGACCGGATGCGACTACTGAGAGGCTCTACTCGACAACGGGCTCAACAGGCTCAACGGGCTCAACAGGCTCGACCGGCTCGACCACTAGGGCGACATAGTCGGCCATCGGGAAGTCCATCTCCCACACGAGGGTCAGCTCGTCGGGCACGTTCACGTAAAAGGTATTCACCAGGGCGTCGAGCTTGGCGATGAAATCCTTGTCCTCGATCAGCTTGGCCTCGTCAACGGCAGGGGCGGCGGTGACTGGGGCGACGAGCGTCGTATCCTTGAAGACCAGGGTGTAGGTGACGACGCCCGTGATCTTGCCCTTGGGATCCAGAGCCTTGACGTCATCGGTGTACTCGGCCTTCAGGTCTTCCAGCACGACGGCGGGATCCACGGCCGGGACGGCCTCAGCGGTCTCGAAGCCGGAGATCAGCCAGCTGCCCTTTTCCTTCTCGACGACGACCAGGGTGAAGGTGTATTCTACCTCACCCTCCGTGTAGACGGCCTTCTCCCATGTCACCTTGTTGTCGGTGATGGCGGCGGCGCCTTCGATCTTCAGACCTTTACCCAAGAGCGCGACGACCTCGTCAGCCATTTTGGTGTCGGTGAATAGAGGCGCGAGGGCCTCGGCGGGCTTTTCGGCCGCGAGAGCCTTGACGAAAGCGTCAACGAGCGCCTCGGGCTTCTCATACTTGACTTCCCCACCACAGCCCGCGAGAACGAGAGCCAGGGTGGCGATCAGGGTAAACAGGAAAAAGCGACGCATGTATCCTCCTCGTTTTTTTTCACCCGTCCGGTAAATTACCGGACTTGGTTAAAACTACGCCGGCACTAAGCTTCCCGGGAATGAGAAGCCCACTCGCCAGCAGTTTTTTCTCACTCTTCGTTAGAGTAGCTTAGATAAAATTGGAAGAAATGTCAAGGTTTCTTTTAATAGAGGCAAGGGGTTTAAACCCCTTGTCTTTTTATTCGACATCCGTCACGGGCTTGTCCTCCGGTCGATCCGATTCGGCGTCGGGCACCCCGTCGCCCCTGTTTTTCAAAAAACCCCGCTCCGGCCAGCGTTCCGCCAGCCGGCGCGAGAGCTCTCCCTCGACGCCGATCCCCTTGGGGAAGTAGAACCGGGGGGGCTCCGCTCCCAGGTACTCCTGCCGGGTGAAGCCGCCGGGGTAGTCGTGGGGGTACAGGTAGCCCTCGCCGCGGCCCAGCTTCTCCGCTCCGCGGTAGCCCGTGCCGCGCAGGTGGGCGGGGACGGGGATCGCCGGTTTCTCTTTGATGTACTCCCGGGCGAGCGTCAGCGCCTTGCCGCAGGCGTTGGACTTGGGGGCGCAGGCAACGTAGACGGCCGCCTGGGTCAGATTGTACGCCGCCTCGGGCATACCCGCGAGCTCCAGGGCCTGGGCCGCCGCCACCGCGACGCAGAGCGCCTGGGGGTCGGCGTTCCCCACGTCCTCCGAGGCGCAGATGACGATGCGCCGGGCCAGAAAACGCGGGTCCTCGCCGCCTTCCAGGGCCAGCATCATCCAGTACAGCGCGGCGTCGGGGTCCCCGCCCCGCATGCTCTTGATGAAGGCCGAGACGCGGTCGTAGTGGTAATCGCCTGCGCGGTCATGGAGGGGGCTCTGCTCGACGGCGACGCGCTCCGCGTCCTCTACGACCAGGCTGATTCGACCGTTCCCGTCGGTCGTGGCGGTCACGGCGGCCAGCTCCAGGGCGGCCAGCGCCCGTCGGGCATCGCCCCCGGCGTAGTCGGCCAGGCGGTCCAGGAATCCGTCGGCGGCCGCGATTTTCATCCCGCCCAGGCCCCGCTCCCCGTCGGCGACGGCCCGCTCCAGGAGTTTTCGGATGTCCCCCGGCTCCAGCGGATCGAGCTCCAGGACGACCGAGCGGGAGAGGAGGGCGCCGATGACGCTGGTGTACGGGTTGTGGACCGTGGCGCCGATGAAGGTCACCACCCCGGCCTCCACCGCGGGCAGAAGGGCGTCCTGCTGGGCGCGGTTGAAGCGGTGGATCTCGTCTATGAAGAGGACGACGGGTTTGGAGAGGCGGGCCTGCCGGGCGCGCTTCGCCTCGGCGACCACCCGCCGCACGTCGTCCACCTTGGCCGTGACGGCGTTGAGCCGGGCCACGCGCCCCCCGACCTGGGCCGCAGCCGCCAGGGCGATGGTCGTCTTCCCCGACCCGGGGGGCCCGTAGAGCAGGAGGCTCGGGAGACGGCCCCGCTCCACCGCCGTGCGCAGCGGGGTGCCGGGGCCGATGATTTTATCCTGGCCCACCACGTCGGCGAGCTTCACCGGCCGCATCCGGTAGGCCAGCGGCGCGTCGGGCTCGGGGAGACTGTCGAAGAGCTCTTCCACGGCTAGGGGGCGCCGAGGCGGGTGAAGAGGAGGCCGGTCAGGCGGCGCACCCCCTCGGGGGTCAGGCGCAGCTCGATGCCGAATGTTTCGTCGCCGGTGCGCCGCTCCTCCCGGGAAACGAAGAGGTAGCCGCGAACCAGCGCGACCACCTGCCTGTAGGAGGCGGCGTCCAGGAGGGTCTTCGGGTAGAGCGCCTCCTCGAGCCGGTCGAGGTAATCGGCCTCCGCCGCGTCGTAGGCCCGCAGGCGGGTGCGGCGGCGGCTCTCATCGTCGGCGATTCCCCCCGCCGGGGCGACGCCCCAGCCGGAGATTTTTTCCAGCTTGGCGGCGATTTCGCCGGCCCCGGGGGCGGGCGTCCCCCCGGAAGTGGAGGAGGACGAGGAGTCCGCGTTCGTCCAGACCCGGGCGAGGAACTGGCGCACGGCCTCCAGGAGGCTGGACTGTGCCGCGGCGATGTGGACGGTGCCCAGGCGCTCGTCGTAGCCGCCCCGGCCGAGGAGCCTCCCCGACACCGCCAGGCCGACCGGCCCGGCCTCGACCGCGATTAAAAGCGTCGGGACGTCTCCGGTCAGGAAGGGCAACAGCTCGGGGTAGGGCGCGTCCCAGGGGACGCCCGGCGGGAGAATTTCCGCCTCGGGCCACGCCTCGGTCAGGGCGGCGAGCTGGTCCCCGTCGGCCCCGGCGAATATAATTTGGGTGTCGACGGATTCGGCCGCCGCGGTCGAGAGGGTGAAGATGGCACCCGCCAGGGCGAGGGCTCTCATGGGAACTCCCCCACCGCCGCGCCGGCGGGGACGCCTTTTACCAAAAGCTCTCCCGACGCGTTGGGGGCCACGCAGACGTGCCGCCCCACGGTGATGCCGCCGGGAAGCGCCACCCCCTTGCCGACGACCGTGACGCCGCCGGAGAAGATTTTCCCGAAACGCTCGTTCCCGTCGGACACCTCGCCGACGCCGACCTGGGCCTTCTCGCCGACATCGCAGAAACGGTCAATAATCGCCCGGTCCACCACCGCCCCCCGGTGCACCACCGTGTCCCCGAAGAGGATGGAGTCCCGCACCAGGGCCCCCTCCTCCACGTAGACCCCGCGGCTCAGGATCGAGTTGATCACCTTGCCGTTGACGATGGAGCCGTTGGCCACCAGGCTGCGGACGGCGTGGCACCGGGGGCCGAACTTGGCCGGCGGCATCTCGTCGGTGGGCGTCATGATCGGCCAGGAGGGGTCCACCATCTCCAGGCGCGGGGCGTCACGCAGGAGCTCCATGTTGGTCTGGTAGTAAGGCGTCAGCTCGCCCACGTCCTCCCAGTAGCCGTTGAAGGGGAACTGGTGGACCACCCCCTCGGCCACGGCGGGAACGACCACGTCCCGCACCAAGTCGTACTGGCCCTTCCGCAGGGGCTCCAGCTTGTGGGTGAGGTAGGCCGCGTCGAAGAGGTAGATGGCCATGCTGGCCAGGGTCCCCGCGGGCCGGTCCGGCTTCTCCAAGAATGCGGTTATCCGGTCGTCGTCGGCGACCTCCACGATGCCGAAGCGGTGGGTGTCCTTGAAATCCGCCGGGGCGGTGGCGACGGTGACGGCGGCCCGACGGCGGTGGTGCTGGCGGATCAGCCCCCGGAAGTCCATCTTGAAAACCAGGTCCCCGGGCAGGACCAGCACGAAGTCGTACCCGTCGAACTCGCGGCGGTTCTGCCGCAGCGCGTCGGCGGTGCCCCGATACCAGGACGACCCCGCATCGGTCTGGATCGGCTGCAGGAGCGACACACCGGTCCGCTTGCGGTCCAGGTCCCACGCCTGACCCGTACCCAGGTGGTCCATCAGGCTGATCGGGTTGTACTGGGCCAGGATGCCGATGTCGTAGAGGCCGGAGTTGACGCAGTTGGAGAGGGGGAAGTCAACCAGGCGGTAACGCCCGCCGAAGGGCATGGATGAAACGGCCCGGTGCGAGGCCAGAACGGACAGACCCTCGCCTTTGCCCCCGGCGAGGACCATCACCTTCACCCGTTCGTCGCCCATAACGCCCACGCGGCCTCAATAGTAATGGAGCACGACGCCGCCCTGACCGACGATCCACCCCTCGTTGAGCGAGAGCATCACGACCGCCGTCAGGTTCCCGTCGGTCGGGGAATCGAGGAGGATCGGGTTGCCGCCGTCGTCGAGAACGACCGTCCCCCGGGCGCCCACCGCCAGGAAGTGCTCCGACGAAGCGGCGCCGATACCCTTCAACATCTCCGCCGTCGGGCTGACCAGTGCGGTCCAGTCGTCGGTGTCGCCGAGGAGAATCACACCGCCGTCGCCCACGACGAGGTAACCGTCGCCGTCTGTATCGGCGATTCCGTTCAGCGGACCGCCGACGCCGGTGTCGTAAACCTCCGCCCCGCCGTCGTCCCCGAACACGACCGAGCCGTCGGTGGTCACCGCGGCGAATCCGACCGCGGTCGCTACCACGTCGGTGAAGTTATAGCCCGATACGACCGTCGGGGTCCAGCCGCCGTCCGCGTAGTGGAGAACCACGCCGTTCACGCCCACCGCCCAGAAGTCCTCCGCCGTTCCGTCCACGGCGACCAGGTCTTCGTAGGTCAGGTTGGGGTAGCGCGTCCACTCCGCGCCGTCGTAGCGGACCATCAGCCCCTCGCGGCCCACGGCGACGCAGCCGCCGTCCCCGTCGCCCAGCACCGCCGACAGGTCCCCCGTAGGCCCCTCGACGATGGACCAGTCGGCCCCGTCGTAGAAGAGGACGGTGGATTGCAGCTCGTCCTCGCCGGCCGGGCCGACCGCCCACCCCTCGCCGTTGCCCAGCCACACGTCGAGAAGGTCTTCCTTCAGGAGGATGGGGTTCTCGCCGTCGGTGTAAATTTCGTAGAGGACGAGCTTCGGTGGCTTGCCGAAGTCGCTCGGCTCGCAGCCGGCGAGCGCGAGGACCACAATGACGGCGGCCAGAAGCGGGGCGTTGTGTTTCAAGACCGGGCCCTCCGGGGTTTTCGACTCTCGGGACGATTATATACCCGGCGCCCGGCCCCCGGCAACCGGCCCGCCCGACGACCGGTGTTCCACTCCGCTTAATCGCAAATAAGTCTCAATAACAACTGCCGCGACCTTCCACCATAATCCGCCGAGATCCGCTTCCATCCGCCCTCACCGCCCCGCCTTGACTCCGTCGGCGCGCCCTAGTAAAATAGCGTATGAGGCGGTATACCTTTTTTTGCCCCCCTTTAACCGCATAAACTAAACTCCAGCCCAGGGGGATGACACCCGTGAGCCACCCCATGCTCTTCGCGGAGAAGGAACTGGAAGGCGTGCGCACCGGCCGGATAACCGTCGCCTTCCGCCATTGGAACGAGCCCCAGGTCGATCCCGGACAGGTGTACGAGGATCCCGAGCTGGGGATTATCAAGGTTCTGGACGTCTCGTCGGTCCGGCTGCGGCGGGTGAGCGCCTCCGACGCCCGGGCCGCCGGCGCCGACACCCTCTTCGATTTCTTCGAGCGCTTCCGCAACCACAACCCCGACTGCAACCTCGACGACGCCCAGGTTTTCCGCGTCCGCTTCCAGTACGTCGGCGGGCCGCCGAAAACCCCCAAGCCGCCCACCATGGGCCTCGTAATGGCCGTCTCCAAGCGCCTGGAGGAGATTGACCGCCGCGCCCGCACCGGCGGCTGGACCCTTTCGTACCTCGAGGTCCTCGGGAGCCGCATCGGCATCGGCTCCAACGAGCTCATCCGCGAGCTCGACGAGACCCCCAACCGGCTGAAGAAGAGGCTGGCCAAGCTGCGCCAGCACAACCTCGTCACCCGGTCCACCGAGGGCTACGCGCTGACCACCCTGGGCGGGCTGGTCCTGCGGTTTTTGTCGTCTTTGGAACGGGCGTGAGCCGACCGTTTGCGTGAGACCACCGGCGGGCCCGTCCCGCCGTTTTATTTTCCCCGAAATTGGGCTATATTTAGGGTGAGCCATGAAGAAGATAATTGTCAGTCTCATCCTCGTAACAGTGGCTTGTGGTCAGTACATTGACGACTTCCCCTGGTCTGACCCTATTTACATTATCGACAGTCCACATTTTGAGGATGATCCTGTTGCTGCATACACTCCAGGGGACGAGATGTTTGTTGTCTGGTCTAGTGCTTGGCCACTTATTTACGATGATATCAGTTACGCTGAGGTTACAGAAGACGGTAATATAACCATACCTCCTACTCGTATCTTTGCGGAGGATGGAATAAATGACAGAATGCCAACTGTTACTGTGGATTCCCTTGGACATGCCCACATCTTCTGGCGGAGGAATACATCAGGATTATTTGACATTTGGTACACTCAAATAGACACAGTTAATGGAACATATCTGGTTGATCCTAAACTTCTTATTTCAGTTCCAACAGAGGGGCATAATCTCTACATGTATGCCGTCCCCGATAATGAGTACAACATCCACCTGTTGTACTGCATCCGCGAGTGGGATGGTTTTGAGTGGTGGGAGTCACCGCAACACGCCAAGATCGCTCCAGACGGAACCCTGCTGGGTTTCAACCATCGTATTGCGGAGGACTCACGATATGAACTTTTAAATACCTGGGGTGAGGGGATTGCCGTTGATTCGGATGGGAACGTACACGTCACTTACACCTTCGATAGAAGTCGATTGAAAGGCTTGGAAGATTATTCCGTCGTCTACCGTAAAATTGACGGAGACGACGGCACACCGCTCTCGCCCATGCAGGATATAGGTTACCCAGAAAAAGCCGGGCTGTTGGCTTATGAACCATCAGATTATCAACCTACTATCTGTGTTGATTTACAGGATCACGTTCATATTAACTGGGTACATGATGAGGATTATGTTGCATATATGGCGTATATTATTTTGGATAAGAATGGGGATGTAATTCGTCCACGTAGGATAGTTTATTACGATGAAGAGATAGGCTTTGGGGAAAAGAATTTCTTTGTAGCAGAGAATGGGAGGATAGTGTTGTTTGGTAATTATTGGAATGGAATCGGTGTGTTTGAGTTTAATTCGGATGGTGACCTGTTGAGAGATCCTGTACTTCTTCCTGAAATCATGATCGGCCACATGTTGATGGGACCATTTGGTTGTGTAGGTGAATCTGGTCATTATAGAGTTGTTGGTGTCCGTCACGAAACTTCAGATGATTACGATATTCTTTATGTGTATCAAACTGAAGATTGGGCCGCCGATGATCCGTTACTGAGCGCAGATTCAGCGGGTGACGGCATCCTCCTCTCGTGGCAAGAGGATGGAGAACTGGTCGGCTCTACCTGGCGCCTGGAGCGTGACGGAGACCGCCTGGTCAACCTCTCCGGCGACGCTTTCTACCTCTACCTGGATCGCGACACCGAACCCAACGTCACCCACCTCTACACCCTCGAAGCCACGCTCCCCGACGGTTCCGTGCGGAACTTCGGTCCTGTCGAGGCCACCTGGCCAGGACCGGACGCCGACCGGCTCACCCTCTACACCCCCTACCCCTGTCCGGCGACGGACCGGGTGACCTTGAGCTACTACCTCCCGGAGGGCACAAGAAACGTAGAGCTCTCGCTCTACGACCTCTCGGGGCGGCGCATCGCCACGCTCCTCGACGGCCCGGGGGCGGTCGGGCGGAATGAATTGGCCTGGGACGCCTCGACGCTTCCCCCCGGCGTGTACCTCGTCCGCTTGGTCGCCGACACGGGCGCTCTCACCCGGCGGGTGGTGATTGCGCGGTGATTCGCGGGCGACCGTGGACGGTCGCCCCTACGGATTGGATTCGCGTTTTGCAGACGTAGGGGCGGGTCTCCTGACCCGCCCGCTTATTCAAAGGTAGCCCTCACCCTTAATCCCTCTCCCACGGGGAGAGGGAGAACATGGGCTGTCGTTTTTTTACATTCCCTACCCTTACCCTCACCCCGGCCCTCTCCCTAAGAGGGAGAGGGGGACCACTACACCCCTCACCCTAGCCCGTAGGCGCGCCTCCCCCCAGAGGGGGGAGGGGACCGCCGCTACACCCCCCTCCCTGACCCGTCGGCGCGCCGCTCCCACGGGGAGAGGGGGGCAATCGCGGTGCCCCCCTGTGCTATAATCGCCTCCGACTTGAACGACTGAAGGAGAGCGGATGGACCGGTCCAGACTCATCGCCGCGGGGGCTTACCTCGCCCTGGTCGTCCTTTTGGGGTGCGCCGGGGGGGAGGGTGAATCCGTCGCCGACGGGCCGCAGAACGCGACCGTCGCCCTGCCGGACGTCTCGCCCGGCGAGGTGTACATGGCCTATGTGCGCTCGGTCCGCCGCGGGGAGTTCGACCGCCTCGTCTCCTATTACTCGAAGGAAGCCCTGGCGGAGCTGGACTCACTCGCCGTCGAGATGAATCGGGAGGCCCCGGAGATGGGGCTCTCCGCGGAGAAGATGATCGTGGACGCCGCCCGCCAGGCGGAGCCCGGTTTCGCCGACGAGGTGGAAATCGTGAGCGAGGTCTTTGACGCCGAGCGCGGCACGGCCGAAGTCTCCTGGCGCGCCGCCGACACGCCCGCCGGCGGGGAGGGGTTCGTCTTCTTCGTCCTCGAGGACGGGGCGTGGAAAATCGGGTTGGAGAGCCCCGCGCCGACCGATGTCGAAAAAACGACTCCGGTGCTCCCCTCGGGCTCCGGCGCGACCGGGACGGTGCAGTGACATGGCGACCGGCGAGAAACGCTTCGCCTGGATGGTGGCCCCGTGGAGCGCCTACGGCTGGGGGAACATCGCCGTGGAGGCCGAGGGCGACGCCCTGACGCGGATCGGGCTCCTGAACGGCTGGTACACCCCCCCGTCCGGGGCGAAACCGCGTCCCGACGACCCGCTCCTGAGCGCGGCCATAGAGCAGATCTACGCCTACCTGAACGGGACCCGGCGGAGCTTCGACCTCCCGCTCAACCTGGACGGGACCGCATTCCAAAAGAAGGTCTGGCGGGAGCTTTCCAAGATTCCCTATGGCGAGACGCGGACCTACGGCGAGATTGCGGTCGCGGTGGGGAGCCCCATCGGGGCGCGCGCCGTGGGCGGGGCGGTGGGGGCCAACCCGCTCCCCCCGATAATCCCCTGCCACCGGGTGCTTCGCGCCGGGGGGAAGCTGGGCGGATACGGGGGCCACACCGACCGGGACCTCAAGCTGAAGTGCTTCTTTCTGGCGCTCGAGGGGGCCGAGCGGCCGCCCGACTGCGACCGGTACTCCATCCGCTGAATCGCCTCGGATTGCGGGCGGGTCGGCTCCGGCGCTGGCGCGGTTCCGGAGCCCCCGCCTTTTCTTTAGGGACCGATGATGGGCGGAGAGTCGTCAGCTCTGAGTGAGGTCGTGGCGCGAATCCGCGGGGCCGGAGGCCGGGTTTGGCTCGTGGGCGGAGCTCTGCGTGACGAGCTCCTCGGGCGTTCGGTCGGGGAGAAAGACCTGGCCACGGACCTCGTCCCGGATCGCGTACTGGCGCTCTTCCCCGGCAGCCTGGACGTGGGGGCCCGCTTCGGCACGGTGATCGTGCGGCTCGGCGGGGAGACCTTCGAGGTGACGACGCTGCGCGGCGAGGGGGCGTATTCCGACGGCCGCCGCCCCGACGAGGTGCGCTTCGGCCTGGATATAAACGAAGACCTGGCCCGCCGGGATTTCACCGTGAACGCCCTGGCCCGCGAGCTGCCCGACGGCGGCCTCGTGGACCCCTTCGGCGGTTTTTCCGATTTGAACAAGGGTATTTTGCACGCCGTGGGCAATCCGGACGAGCGTCTGGCCGAGGACGGCCTGCGGGCTTACCGCGCCTGCCGGTTCGCCGCGACGCTGGAGTTCGAGGTCGCCCCGAATCTGTTGCGGGCTGTCCGGCGCAACGCCGCCGTCGCGCGCGGGGTGGCCTGGGAGCGCATCGGCGACGAGCTCGCCAAGGCGATGACGGCCCCGCGACCCGGCGTCACTTTCGAGCTCCTGCGCGAGACCGGCCTGTTGGACCACTGTCTGCCCGAGCTGGCCGCCTGCTGGGGCGTGACCCAGAACCGCTACCACGAGCTCGACGTCTTCGACCACAGCCTGCGCTCCTGCGACTTGGTGCCGGCGGAGAAGCCGGCGGTTCGCTGGGCGGCGCTCCTGCACGACCTGGCCAAGCCGGAAACGAAGCAGCTCAAGGACCGCGACTTCGTCTTCTACGGCCACGACGATCGGTCGGCGGAGCTGGCCGACCGGGCCATGCGGCGGCTGACCCTGCCCCGGGAGCTGCGCGAGCGGGCGTGCCTGTTGATAAAGAATCACATGCTCCACTACTCGCCGGAGTGGACCGACGCGGCGGTGCGGCGCTTCGTGCGGCGGGTGGGGCCCGGGAACGTCGCCGATCTCTTCGACCTGGTCATCGCCGACCGCCAGGCCCACCGGCGGACCGAGGCCTTCCAACTCCCCGCGGACATCAGTGAGTTGATGGAGAGGATAGATGAATTGGGCGCGGCGGGGGCGCCACTGACCGTGGCCGACCTGGCCGTGTCGGGCGACAACCTCCTCGAACTGACGGGTCGTGAGCCCGGCAGATGGGTCGGCGAGCTTCTCGATCGCCTGGTGGAGGAGGTGCTGGAGCACCCGGACCTGAACGAGCGGGAGGCGCTTCTGGCGCGGGCGCGGGAGATTTTGGCCGATGACCGGTGACCGCCTCCACCGCCTGCGGGTCGTGGACGTCGCCGGTCGCGACGGCGTGGCCCGACTCGGGGGTCGGGTCGTTTTCGTCCCCTTCACCGTCCCCGGCGACACGGCCCTCGTCCGGATAACGCGGGAGACGAAGGCCTACTCCCACGGTCGGGTCGTGGAGCTCCTCGAGGGCGGCGAGGGGCGCGTCGAGCCTGCTTGTGAATATTTCGGCCGCTGCGGCGGATGCGACTGGCTGCACATCGCCCACCCGGTTCAGCTCCGGCTGAAGGGGAAGCTGACGTCCGACCTGGCGCGCAAGAACGCCCGGCTGGACATCGAGTCCCCGCCCGTGGAGCCCTCGGAGCCCCTCGGTCACCGCGCCATCGCCCGGCTCCAGGTCGCCCTCGAGGGCGGGGTGCCGGAGCTCGGGTACTACGTTCGGGGCAGCCACGAGCTGGTCACCTGGGACGCCTGCCCCCTTTTGATGGAACCGCTCAACGCCGCGGTGGGGGCGGTCCGCGGGATTTTCCGAACCAAGGTCAATCGGGACTGGTCGGGTCTCTTTGAGCTGACCGTCGAGAGGGCCGCCGGGGGCTGGGCGCTCACCCTGGGCTTCGACCGGGGCACACCCCCCGGTACCGATTGGTCCGCCCTGGCCGGTGAGCTTCCGGGCCTCGTCGCCCTCCGGGTGAAGGGGAACAACTTCTCGTCGGCGGCGTGGGGCGGGGAGCGCTTCGAGACCGGCTCCCTCTGTGCGGCGTTCTCGAAGACGCCGGGGGTCTTCCGCCAGCCCAACGACGCGGGCGCGCGGTGGCTGCACGCGCGGATGACCATGCTCTGCGGGGAGTTGAAACCCGGGGTGGTGTGGGACCTCTATGGCGGGGGAGGCCTGCTGGGCTCGGCGGCCCTCGCGGGGGGCTCGCGGCTCTGGCTCGTCGAGGCGGACCCCCTCGGCGCGGCCGACGCGGAGGCGAACCTGTCCCGTTCGGGGGGGGATTTCCGGGTCAAGGCGGGAACGGTGGAAGCGGCCCTGGCCGAGGGTCCGCCCGAGCCGTTCGGCGGGCCCGAGCTGGTCATCCTGGACCCGCCCCGAACGGGTATTGCGTGCGGTGTAACGGAGGCGCTGCTCGCGCTCAAGCCCCCCCGCATCGCCTACGTGTCCTGCAACCCGGCGCGATTCTGGCGCGACGCCGCGCGGCTGATCCGGGGGGGATACGGCCTCGCCGGGCTCACGGCGTTCGACATGCTCCCCCAGACCCCGGGCCTGGAGCTCGTCGGCATTTTCCGATAAAAAAAGGGGGTCGGTCTGGGGGGGCAGACCGACCCGTCTCTGGGTGGGAGGTTTTCGTTCGCCTCCCCCCGTGGGACCGGTTGGGGGAGGAATGGCCGGTCCCGGTGTTCCCGGAGGTCGGGGAGGGGATTTCCGACCTCCTCGGCGGATATTCCTCGTCCGCCGCTCAAGGATACGCGGCAAAATTACGGAGGGTTCCAGGAGTCTTCAGCACCCCCGGACCCGCCCCTCGATGAACCCGATGACGGCCCCGGCCACGTCCGCGCCGGTGACCTCCTCCGCCCCCCGAAAGCCCGGCACCGAGTTGACCTCCAGGACCTTCGGCCCGTTACCCGTGGGCAGGAGGTCCACCCCGGCGAAGTCAAGCTCCAGCGCCTCCGCGGCGGCCAGCGCCAGCTCCCGTTCCTCTTCCGCGGGCTCATGCGGGACGCCGCTCCCGCCCCGGTGCAGGTTGGAGCGGAAATCGTCCGCCGGCGCCCGCCGCTCGTAGCACGCGCGCACGCTCCCGCCCAGGACCAACAGGCGCAGGTCCCTCCCCCCGGACTCGGGGTGGTAGCGCTCCAAAAAAACGTTCTGTTCCAGGACCGCCGAGAGCTGCCACTGGCCGCGCAACGCCTTCAAAGACTCCACCAGCGCCGTGCCCACCCCCCGCGTCCCCCGCGTCCACTTGAGCACCAGGGGGAATCCGCCCACCGCCCCGGCCGCGCTGGCGAGCCGGGACTCGTCGGTGACCAGCGCCGCGTCAACCGTCGGGACGCCCGCCGCCCGCAGGAGCTGGTGCGTGTAAAACTTGTCCGAGCAGCGGAGCACGGCCCGGGTGGAGTTGAGTGTGGGCACCCCCATCGCCTCGATGTGCCGCCAGAGCGCCAGGTCGGAGCCGAAATCCAGCCTCCGGTAGCCGGAGCGGAAAACGGCGAAGTCCGGCGGGTCCAGCGGCTCGCCGTCCGTAAGCAGCCGGAGCCCCTCCCCGGTGACCAGGGCGGTGAGGCGCGTCGTGTCGAGCTCGCGCAGTTCGTGCCCGCGCGCCCGGGCGGCCTCGGCGAGGCGCCGGGACGAGTGGAGCTCGAAGTTCCGCGATAGGCTCCAGATGAGCATGGGGTCCACCGTTGGGTCGGGCGCCGGGGGCTGGTAGCCCTGCCTGTTCCGCGGGGAGAGTTTACACATTCGCCGATTCGGCGCTGCGAGCTCACCCCTGTTTCAGATACCGAGCCTGGAGGCTGGTAGCCCTGCCTGTTCCGCGGGGAGAGTTTACGCATTCGCCGATTCGGCGCCGCGAGCCCACCCCTGTTTCAGATACCGGGCCTGGAGGCTGGTAGCCCTGCCTGTTCCGCGGGGAGAGCTTTCGCATTCGCCGATTCGGCGCCGCGAGCCCACCCCTGTTTAAGATGCCGGGTCGGTAGGACGGCCTTTTTTCAATGCGACCGAGTTTGCGTTATTGAGAGCCTTCCACGTTGACCTGCGGGTCTTTTTCGTCACCCGCCGGGTAATGGGAGAGGGCGCGGTCGGACCGCGGTAAGCATGACCCGTTTGGGGTGTTGGCGTGGACTTCGTTACAGGCCGTGACCGACGCCGCACGTCCGGTCCGTTCCGGGGATGCCCGCCGGGGAGACTCGGGGGTGTGGAGCCGCCTCTAGGACGTTTTCCTCCACCGGAAGGCTCCGGCGGCCGAGGCCAGGGCGTAAGCGACGAGCCCCGCCATCAGTCCGACCGAGTAGCCCAGGCCGACGGCGATGATCGTCGCCAGCACCGAAGCCATGACGCTCATGACGCTGTTGATTCCCCAGACGTAGGGGATCATGCCGCCGCTTTGGGCTTCGTCCAGACGCGAAATACCCAGGGGGAAGGCCATCCCCATGACGAACCCCAGGGGCGCCAGCAGGAGAGCCGCGATGATGAGGCGCCAGACGAGGAAGGCCGGCATGGCCAGATTCAAGACCCAGGGCGCCAAGAAGGCCTGGACGAGGATCATGCCACCAATGGCGGCGAGGACGGTCATGTTCAGACCGCGCAGCGGGAAGCGTTTCTTGAGACGGTTCGTCGTCGCGCTGCCCAGTCCCGCGAACAGGAGCAGGGAGAAGATGACCACCGAGGTCGCATACGCCGGGTGCCCAAGGAAGAGCACGTAGCGCTGGATGAGGGAGAGCTCGACCAGCATGAAACCCAGACCGATGCCCGCGAAGTACAGCCACTTCTGCGGAAGGGCCAGCACGTTTTTCAAGCCGTACCCGTCCTTTTTCCTCAGGGCCAACGGCAGGACGATGAAGAGGAGGGATGCGGCGACGAGTACATAGAACAGGTACTGCAGCACCATGGTCGCGCCGGCAAAAAAAGACGTGTCTCCGGAAATGTCCTGGTTCTCCAGCACCGAGCTCTGAAACAGAAAGAAGAAGGGCCGGTCGTCAAAAGGCGGCCGGATATCTATGGGGAGGGAAGCCGCGTACGTATCCCGGTCCCCACCGGAGAGGATAGCGTTGATATCGTCGTCAGGGCCGTTCCGTCCAGGAATCCAAATGGTGTCGAACTGGAGCCGGTCAGCGGCGTTCTGCAGCTCCTCCAGCTCCTCGTCGGTGAAGGGGGCGTTGGAAGTCAGAACCGTGGCGATGCCGCCCCCATTGATGACCGCGATGTTGCGGGTCGGTTCCCGGACCCCCCGCCTTTCGAGGGCCTCGATGCACAGATTGACCAGGCGCAGCGTTTCTCCGCGATACGTGTCCTTGTACCAGCGCGAGACGGTCAGCACGCCGTCGGGCTTGAGGTGGTCGAGGTAGAGCTCGAAGGCTTCGACGGTGTAGAGGTTGTTCTCGGCCAGGGCGAAGGCCCCCGCCATGGAGGCGGCCCAGGAGTCTATGAGCGAGATCATGAGAAGATCGTATTTGGCGTCGCCGCGCGCTATGTAACTACGCGCCTCGTCCACGACCGCCTTGACCCCGGGCAGCTTGTAGGGGTGGCCCGAGAAATCGCCGAATATATCCTCGACTATCGCCACCATCGCCGGGTTGATCTCGACGGCGGTCACCGATTCTGCCCCGAAATACTTGGCGGCCAAAACGTCCCGCCCTCCGCCGGGCCCGATCACCAACACATCGTCGTAACCTCTATACTGGTAGGCTATGTTGGTGACGTCGTAGCCGAGGAAATCGAGCTTTCCGAGGTCGCCTTCGAAGTTGGTGATCGGCGTACCGGCGCTGTTGTCCTGTTCTATCCAGTACTGGGCGATGCCGCTGCCCGAAAATGCTGGGCTCATCCCCCAGCCGAAGGGCCTGTCCGGTTCCCGCCAGAAGATGTCGTCGTAGACGGTCAGGCTGGCGAGGGCGTTCCATGACGTGTAGACGGGTTTCTCTTCAGCATGGTAGGCCTTCGTGTAGCGCACCGTGTATGGGTTGAAGGAGAGGAAGAGTGACAAGGCCAGGGCCACGATTAACAGACCCGCTGCCGCGGCCGGGACGGTGAACCTCCACTTCGCCCTTCGAACGGCGGGCGTCGTATTTTCATTCTCCATGCCCCGGTTCAAGAGGAAGGCGGCCGCGACGGGAAGTACTCCGACCCAGGCCAGAAGATTGGGTGCGGGGATGATGTTCAAGAGCGGGATGACGACCAGGCACCCCAGGCTCGCACCCGAGAGGTCCGCCCAATAGATGGTGCCTATCCTCTCGGAATAAATGGAGAAGATACCGGCGAGGACGACCCCGCTGAAAAAGAACGGGATGAAGAAGAGGGCGAGGATGATTAAAAGTTTGAGAAAACCCCCGAGCGAGTAGTAAAGCCGCAGATCCACGTTGAGGTAAACGAGGGGGCTGATTGCGGCGAAAAGACCGTAGAGAACCGCGGCCAGGGGGATGATGCTCCTCGCGTTACGGCGGAACCAGTCGCCGAAAACGAAGATGAGGGCCGACGCGGCTCCGTAACCCAGAAGGGCCAGCGAGATGACGAAGAAGGCGAAGTAGTACCAGACCGTCACCGAAAAGACCCGCATCAGCGACAGCTCGTAGATGAGGGTCGTGACGGACACCAGGGCGATTGCCGCGAGTAGACTGTAACGCTTCATCGGTGAATTCCCTTTCGTTTCAGAGCCAGAGACTCATCGGATGGCGTTCGTCACCCGTTCCTCTTTTTCGAACGGCCTTTCCAGGTCGCCGACGAAGGTTTCGAGGTGGGCCGTCCCCCACAGGGTGTAGCTCAGGTTCTCCGGGTCACCGGCGAGGAATGACTTGAGGAACGCGACGTGGTCCAGCTCCAGTGGAAGGAAAATCCGCACGGTGTCCGCCGGGGGTATCGCGTACTCGGCTTCCAACTCGCCCTCGCCCACCGCGACGCCGTTTATCTCGAGGTGGTAATCGGCCCCGACGAGGGTTCCGCCGAAGGCGTTCGGGTTGGTCACCTCGACGGCGAAGACGAGGGTGGATTTTTCGGCGCCGAAGGCCCAGCTCTCGAGGCCCGCAATCGTGACGGTGGGTTCGATCACATTCGGGGCGCAGGAGCCGTGGGATGCAATCGCGCAGAGGGCCGCGAGAAGAGCGGTTTTCCACGGCGACGTCGGTTTGGGTGAGCCCATCGCGGCGGCCTTCGGGTCGGGTTTCGGTCATCATACCAGCGGGCGGCTTTGCAAAGCAAGGATGCGCTTGACCGTCCGCCCCGCTCGCGGTAATATTACACGGATGTCTTGGCTTCTGCGAGATTTCAAGGGAGACCCGCTCCCCATCGTCCTGGAGACCCTGCGGCGTCCGGGGTCGGTGGTGGTGCTCCTGACCGACACCGTCTACGGGCTTCTGGCCCGGGCCTCCGACGCCGAGGCGGTGGAGCGGATTTACCGCCTGAAAAAGCGCGACCCCGATAAGCCGCTCCCCTACCTCTTCGGCGCGTCCTACTGGGTGGAGCGGTACTGCCGGGTGGCCGATCCGCGCCGCCGGGCTTACGTGAAAATCGCCTGGCCGGGGCCGCTCGCCGCCGACGCCTGGGAGGACGACTACTCCCCCGGCGTGGACACACGCTGGCTGCCGCTGGCCAATCACTTCTGGCCCGGTCCACTGACCCTCGTCCTGCCGGCCGGAGAAAATTTACCCCCTGCCGGTCTGGCAGGTGGAGATACCGTGGCCTGCCGCGTGCCGGGCAACGCCTTCCTGCTCCGCGTTTTCACCGTGATAGACGAGCCGCTGGTCGCGCCGAGCGCCAACCTCACCGGCGAAATGACCCTCGCCACCGCCGACGAGGTCATCGAGGCCTTCGAGAAGGACGTGGACCTGATAGTGGACTCGGGGACGGTGCGGAACCCCCTGACCTCGACCGTTCTGGACCTGACGGGGCCCAAGCCGCGGATTCTGCGCGAGGGGCGCATCCCGGTCGCGAAAATTTCCGCCATCATCGGCCCCGTGGAAAATTGACCCGGGAGGTAATGTGAGGGTAGCCGTCGCCTGCGACCACGGCGGAATTTTGGTGAAAAACGCCGTCCGCGACTGGTGCCGCGCGAGGGGCTACGAGGTCACCGACTTCGGCACCGATACCCCCGAATCGGTGGATTACCCGGACTACGCGAAACTCGTCGGTGGAGCGGTGGCCTCGGGGAAGGCGGACCGCGGCGTCCTGGTCTGCACCAACGGTGTGGGGATGTGCATGGTGGCGAACAAGGTCAAGGGCGTCCGGGCGGCCCTGGTGCGCATCCCGGAGAACGCGGCCCGCTCGCGGGCCCACAACGACGCCAACGTCCTGTGCCTCGCCGGGCAGATTGATTCGCCGCCGGATTTGCCCGCGGTTTTGGCCGCCTGGTTCGACACGCCTTTCGAGGGCGGGCGGCACGCGCGCCGGGTGGGCAAAATCATGGACCTCGAAAAATAAATCCCCTCCCCCCTCTGGGGAGAGGGTTAGGGTGAGGGGTGTAGCGTCCCCTCGCCCCTCTGGGGAGAGGGTTAGGGTGAGGGGTGTAGCGTCCCCTCGCCCCTCTGGGGAGAGGCTCAAAACAAGTTCCCCTCCCCCCTCTGGGGGAAGCGCGCCTACGGGCCGGGGTGGGGGCTGCAGCTATCCCCTCTCCCTTTTAGGGAGAGGGTTAGGGTGAGGGTAAGGGCAAGGAGGGGGCAAAAATCACCGCCGACACCGGCCTCCGCTTCATCTACATCACCTGCGCCGACGCGGCGGAGGCGGAGAAAATCGCCCGCGCCCTCGTCGGCGAGCGACTGGCCGCCTGCGCCAACATCCTGCCGAACATCCGTTCGGTTTACCGCTGGAAGGGGAAAATCGAGGAGGCGTCGGAGGTGGCGATAATCGCCAAGACGAAGGCGGGGCTGGTGGATGCGCTGACCGAACGGGTCAAGGCTCTGCACTCCTACGAGGTCCCCTGCATCGTCGCCCTGCCAATCAGCGGGGGGAATCGGGAGTTCCTGGGGTGGATAGAACGGGAGACGGGTTGATGGTAACAATTGTCCCATCTGTCGCAGAGTATATTTATGCTTGTTGATGATTTTTTAAGTTTACATGATTTAATCAGTATCATTTCTAGTATCGTATTGTTATTTCTTACAATTGTAATAGTTATTTACACAATTAAAATAAGGAATATTGCAAAAGCAGATGTCATCATTGAGCAAATGAAAGGTATTTATATTGAATTTGAGAGTAATGAAGACCATTATTATGATTGTATTTTAAGGCTTGTTTTATATAATTGTGGCTCTGGCTCGGCCAAATTTAAGAGGTTTCTTCTTTATCTCAATAATAAGAACTACTCACCTGAGTATATAGCTTTTATTTTAATAGGTACACAACAGCTACATGCGGCTTCATATAATATTGATTATCTTCCATCCATAGGTCCAGAACAGAGAATATTACTTGAACTCCCCTATAGACTAAAGAATATTATGTTTGAAAAATTCTTTTCTGTACCGAAGAAACATACACGGATACTTTTTATTGGTAAGATTAATAACAATATTAGATTAAAAATTAAAGCTAATATTTGTTTTTATGAAGAGAAAGATATCAATAAATTTCGTAAAGAGCACCCTTTTGAATACCCTTTAGTTGATACTTAAAGGAGTTTAAACAATGGGACTTCTGCGTAACTTCGACCCTGAGATTGCCGATGCCATAGCCGGCGAGATTAAGCGCCAGGCCGAGGGCATCGAGCTCATCGCAAGTGAAAACTTCGTCAGCCTCCCCGTCCTCGAGGCGATGGGCTCCGTGATGACCAACAAGTACGCCGAGGGCTACCCCGGCAAGCGGTACTACGGCGGGTGCGAGTTCGTGGACGAGGCGGAGCGCCTGGCGCGCGACCGGGCCAAGGAGCTTTTCGGCGCCGAGCGGGCCAACGTCCAGCCCCACTCCGGCACCCAGGCCAACATGGCGGTCTTCTTCGCCTGCTGCGACCCCGGCGACACGGTGATGGGCCAGTCGCTCACCCACGGCGGGCACCTGTCGCACGGCCACCCGGTGAACTTCTCCGGCCGCTTCTACCACGTGGTCCAGTACGAGGTCCACCCGGAGACCCACCGGCTGGACTACGACATGATCCGCGACGTGGCGAAGCAGTGCAAGCCGAAGATGATAATGTCGGGCGCCAGCGCCTACCCGCGGTTCATTGACTTCGCGGCATTCCGCTCAATCGCCGACGAGGTGGGGGCGATGCTGGTGGCGGACATCGCGCACATCGCGGGGATGGTGGCCGTAAAACTGCACCCGGATTCAATCCCTTACGCGCACTACACGACGACGACGACGCACAAGACGCTACGCGGCCCGCGCGGGGGGCTCATCCTCACCGACAAGGACAACTACAACGCGCTGCAGAAGAACGTCTTCCCCGGTATCCAGGGCGGTCCCCTGATGCACGTCATCGCGGCCAAGGCCGTGGCGCTAAAAGAGGCCCTGGCGCCCGAGTTCAAGGTTTATCAGCAGAAAATCCTCGACAACGCCAAGGCCCTGGCGAATTATCTGATGGAGCAGGGCTTCACGCTGGTGACCGGCGGGACCGACAACCACCTGATGCTCCTGGACATGCGCTCGAAGGGCCTGACGGGCAAGGACTTCGAGGAGGCGCTGGAGCGGGCGGGCATCACCGTCAACAAGAACACCATCCCCTTCGACCCGGAGAGTCCCTTCGTGACGTCGGGGATTCGGGTGGGTACGCCGGCGGTGACGACGCGCGGCTTCGGCGATTCCGAGATGAAAAAAATCGCCGGTTGGTTCGGGCGCGTGGCAGCCGACCACACTAACGAGGATTTGGCGAAGAAGATAAAGGGCGAGGTGAAGGAACTTTGTAAGGGTTTCCCGCTCTACGCCGAGCTCGTGGTCTGATCGTCCCGAGGCATAAATAAAGGCCGCCCGAGGGCGGCTTTTTTATCTCCACGTGGAGGGCGGACGGCTTCTCGAATCGTAAAAAAGCCCGCAGCCGGCTTTTCCATCTCTAAGTGGAGGACTATCGTCTCGGGTCGTAAGAGCCTGTGGCCGGCTTTTCCATTCCATCGGTTTACAGGAGCTCGAAGTGGTCTATCAGCCCGCTCTCGAGGTCTATCGTGACCCAGGCCAGCCTTTCGAGGTTCTGGTCGTAGAGCGTCACGAACGCGGTCATGCCGTAATCCGAGCAGCGGCCCGTCAGGCCGTAGCAGACGTCGTCCTCGCACCCCGTTATGTAGCGATAGCAGTGAGAGGATAGAGAGAGCCAATTCTGCACATCGGCGGAGGTGTAGGTGAACTCGATCTCGTTTTCGTAGTAGCTCTCGTCCTCCGTCAGCGTGGTGCTGCCGTCGGGGTGGACGACGACCCGGACCAGGAAGTCGGGGTTGATGTAGGAGAACCGCCAGTAGGGGTGCTGGACGCCGCCGTAGAGGAAGCCCGAGAAGTCGAGGTTCGTGGCCTCGACGCCGTACATCACGAAGCCCTCGTCGTAGAGGTCCGCGACCACGCCGTCGGCGATGCCGCGCGCCCAGTCGAGGTCGCCGCCCTCCGTCGGGGTGACGTCGCTCACCGTGTTGCAGTTCAGGAGCCAGATGCAGACGATTAACGGAAGCGGCAGCTTTTTCGCGAAGGCGGTCATGGTCAGAATGAAACCTCTACTATCTCGCCGGTTTGCGGCAGGAGGTCCACCGAGGCCAGCGTTTCCAGCTCGGCGTTGCACAGGCCGACCGACACGTAATCGCAATCGTAGTAAGCCTCGTCGTAATAACAGTCGAGCTCGTAACAGACGTCGTCCGTCAGGCCGGTGAGCTCCCGGTACACGCGGGAGGCGGTCCGCAGCCACGAGCCGACGGCCTCGGAGTCGTAGGTGGAAGCGAGGGGAAGATTATTGAAGTCGTAACCCTCCAGCTCGAAGATGCTGTACTGGCCGTCCGGGTGGATGAGCACCCACAGGTACGCCTCCGACCCGTCGGAGTAGTAGACGTCCCACTCGGGGAAGGACATCCCGTCGTAGAGGTCGCCGGTTATGTCGAGGTACACGGCGCCGAAGCCCTTCACGTACCAGTGCTCACCGTAGGCCATGTCCACGGCGTCGCGGGCGATGGCCTTGGCCCAGTCCCAGCCGGTGAGCTCGCCGTCCGCGCCGACGCCCAGGTCGCACGCCAGCGCCAGGAGCCCCACGAGCGCGATGAGCCGGGTGATTCGCATGGAACCCTCGAATAATTTCATCAGGTATTATAATCCACCCGCGGGCGCCGCGCAACGCGGAAATCTTCCATGTGCGAAAAGGTTGACAGCTTCATCGCCCTGGACGTGGAGACCACGGGGCTGGACGCGGGGCTGCACCGGGTGGTGGAGATAGCCCTGGTGCGCTTCGAGTCCGGCGGCGAGACCGACGCCTGGAGCAGCCTGGTCAACCCGGGGTGCAATATCCCGCCGGATGCGACGGCGATTCACGGGATAAGCGACCGCGACGTCGCCGGGGCGCCGACCTTCGCCGAGCTCGCCCCCGTCGTCGCCGGACGGATGGCCGGGTTTCGGCTTCTGGCCTACAACGCGCCCTTCGACTTCGGTTTCCTGCAGATCGAGATGGCCCGGGCGGGGAGGACGGTCCCGCCGCTGGCCGCCTGGCTCGACCCCCTGCCGTTGGCGCGGGCCAGGCTCTCCTACGGCCGGGCGACGCTGGAAATCGCCTGCCGTGAGTTCGACATCCCCCTGCCGCGGGCGCACCGGGCCGCCGACGACGCGCGGGCGGCGGGGCTGGTGTGGCTCTTCCTCACCGGGGGCTAATTGAAACGTTGTAGAAATGGAATTTTGGACTCAAACGTATATACTGCGTTGGCTGGTGGGTAAGGGAACCTCCCCACCGACCATCGGCCCCGGGGCTCCCCCCCACTTAAAATAAGGAAACTGCGATGGACGGCCTCTTCGGGATTCTCGGCATCGAGCACGAGCGCCGGCCCTTCCGGTCCGGGCGGCTCGGGGCCCGGTAACCTGAACGGTTGGCTTGAGGGCGGTCCGCGGACCGCCCTTTTTTTCGCCCGCCGGCCGCGGTTGACACACCGGTTTTGGGTGCATAGACTTGGACCGCCTCCGCCGAAGGAGTTTTACTGGAAAAGCTGCCGCTGACACTCCTGAAGCTGCGCGACGGCCGCCTGGTCCCCTACGACAAGGAGCGGGTCTCGGCCCAGGTGATGGCCGCCGCCCAGGCCGTGGGCATGGAGGACCCCCTCTGGCCCGCCGAGGTGGCCGAGGCGGTCACGCTCTACCTGCGCCGCCGTACCGCCACCGGCGTCCCCACCGAGGAGCAGCTCGAGGACGCCGTGGTGAAAATCCTCCTGCGCACCGGCCACGTGGACATGGCGAAAGCCTACGTCCTCTACCGCAGCCAGCGGCGGCTCGAGGAGGCCCAGGTCTTCGACCACCGCCTGGCGACCCACCAGCTCGACCTGTTGGAGACCGACGAGGGGTCCATCCTGGTGAGAGACCTCTCCGGGGAGCTCTTTCCCTGGTCGCGCCAGGGGCGCGTCTCGGCCATCGTCATCAACTCCGGCCTCGACCCCTCCATCGCCGAGCAGCTCGCCCTGGAGGTCGAAAAGATGCTCCGGGAGGCCAAGCTGTTCCCGGTTCCGCTTCCCGTCATCCTCTCCCTCCACGCCCTGAAGCTCATCGAGCTGGGCGTCGGTTCCTACGCGGACATTGACCCGGTGGCGGTGCCGGCCCAGCTCGTTCGGAGCGTGCTCGCCCTGGGGCGCGTCGAGGACCGGGCGCCCCGGGTGGCCGTCGAAACCTCCGGCGGCTACATCGTCGGGCAGTACGCCGTCTCCAACGTGTACCCCAAGTCGGTCCGCTATGACCACTACCACGGCAGCCTGCAGGTCCGCTCCCCCCAGATGGTCAACCGTTTCCTCTCCGCCGGGTGGAGCCCGGAGGTGGGCCCGGAGGCCGGTCTGGGGAGCTACACCTCGGAGAGGTGGCTGGAGCTGATGAGACTGCCTGACCGCCTGGCGCCCTATTTTTCCCGGATCGAGCTACCCCGGTTCGACGTCCTCCTGGCGCGGCTGGGCGCCGGCTCCGGGATGGTGGACCTCGACGTAGCCGCTCTGCTGGGGCTTCACTTCTGGCCGACCTCCACGGAGCGCCTGGTCGTAGGTCTCGGCGCCGGGCTGGAACCCTCGCCCGACCTCGGCACCTACTCCCTGACCGTCGCCGGGCTGGTGGCCCGGATGGACCGGCGGGTCGAGCTGGCGGTCGAGGTGGGGGAATCCTCCGACGGGGGATTCGTCGCCAAGCTGGTGGAGGCCTCCGGGCGGACATGCCTGCGCTTCACCCGCCCCCGCGAGGTGCAACCTACGCCGAAGGCCGGGGCGGGGGACGTGCTCTACGGTCCCGTGGCGAGCCGGGTGGCGGTCAACCTCCGGCGCCTCTCCACCTCCGGCGCGGGGAAGGCGGATCAGCTGGGGATCGAGGTCATCGGCCACGCCCTGGAGGCGGCTCGGGTGAAGGCCGATTTCCTGCGGTCGGTGGCCGAGAGACGCTCGTCCGGGGTGCTCGGAGGGCTGGTGGAGAGTCTGGGTCTCGACTGGGTGAGCGCGGCGGCGGGGGTGGCGGAGCTCGAGCTATATGGCTTGGACACAGCCGTCTTTGAGTTTACCGGCGCCTGGCCTTCCGGGAACCCGGAGTCGGGGAAATTCCTCGGGCGTCTGGCGAGGAAGCTGGTCCGGGCGGCCCAGGATTTTTCCGAAAAACTGGGGTTGACCCTGGCCGTCCGCGCGGGGGTGGACCCCGCCCTCGAGGGGTTCTTCGGCATGCTGGACCGGGCGGTGCTCGGTCTGCCGGCGCCGCCGACGCCGCCGGTTTTCTCCCTCTCCCCGGACGCGGGGCACCTCTACCGCGGACCCTACGCCCCGGCCTGGCCCGACGGCGTGTCCGTCGAGCTCTGGAGCGCCCCGGACCCGGAGTCGGCCCTGGCCTGCGTCCGGACCGCCCTCGACGCGGGGGCGTCGTCGGTCTGCCTACAGAAGGGCGGCCCATGTACCTGTTGACCGTTACCGGCAACTTCTCCTCGGCCCACGCGCTGCGGGGCTACGGCGGCCCCTGCGAGCGTCTCCACGGCCACAACTGGCGGGTCGAGGCGACCGTTTCCGCCGAAAGTCTCGACGCCCAGGGGCTCGCCATTGACTTCAGGGTGCTCCGGGAGCATCTGGGAAAAATCTGCGACCGGCTCGACCACCGATTCCTGAACGAGTTGGAGCCCTTCGACCGGCTCAACCCCACCAGCGAGATTTTGGCGAAATACCTGGCGGGGGAGTTGGAGTCGAGGTTGAAGGACTCCGACCCGCCGGTCCGGGTGCACGAGGTCCGCGTCTGGGAGTCCGAGGGGGCCTCGGCCGCGTGGCGGAACGGTGAGCCGGAATGAGCGGGAAGACCCTCGTCCTCCTCTCGGGGGGGCTGGATTCTTACGGGGCGGCGGCCGAGCTGCGGGCCGGCGGTTTTTTGGGCGCGGCCCTGTGGGTGGATTACGGCCAGCGCGCCGCCGAGGGTGAGCACGCCGCGGCGGAGTCCCAGGCCGTGGTTCTGGGTGTTCCCCTGCGCGAGGCGGAAACGGACCTCTACCGCGACCTCCCCCGCACCGGCGCCCTGATTGACGGCGGGCTGGAGGACGACGCGGACGTCGGGCGGCTGTGGGTTCCGGCGCGCAACGCCGTGCTTTTCAGCCTGGGGGCGGCCGCCGCCGAGTCCCTGGGGATGGCCGCCGTCGCGATGGGGCTGAACGCCGAGGAGGCGGTGGATTTCCCCGACAACAGCGCCTCCTTCCTCGCCGCCGCCGACCGCTTCATCTTCCTCGCCACCGCCGGCCGGGTGCAGGCCGTGTCGCCCACGGTGCACCGGACGAAGCGGGAAATTATCGCCCGCCTGCTGGACCTCGGCCTCCCCCTGGACCGCGTTTACTCTTGCTACCGTCCCCCCGACACCGACGGGCGGATGTGCGGGCGGTGCCCCAGTTGCCGGAGGCTCAAAGACGCGCTGGCGGCGAACTCAGGCGCCCGAGGGGCGGACCTTCCCGACCGCTTTTCGAGCTGACAATAGAGGCAAGGGGTTTAAACCCCTTGTCTCCTCGGCGGAACCTCCGCCGCGGGCGGACGTACAGGATAGCGTCATGCGGGAGCTCGGACAGGTTCTGGCGAAAATCCGCCACCGGCTGAGGGCGGTTTGGTGGGCGCGACGGGCGCTGCTGCTCCTGGTCGCCCTGGGTGCGCCGCTGCCGCTCGTCCTCTTCGCCGTCGCCGCCGGACTGCCGTGGGTCCTGGGCTGGTTGGGCTGGCTGGTCGCGGCCCTTTTTCTATACCACCGGCCCCTCCTCTCACCTCGGGCGATTGCCGATATCCCCCTGGCCGCGCGCACCCTCGAGGGCTCCGACCGATTCCTGGGCGACGAGCTCTCCTCGGCCGCCGAGCTCCTGGATTCGCCGAACCCCTTCGCCCGGCTTCAGGTGCGTCGCGCCGAGAGACTGCTGGCCGCGGCGGAACCCAACTTGGGGGGCGTCTGGCAGGCCGAGCTCAGGCGCCCCCTGACCGGGGCCCTAGGGGCGCTCCTAGTTTTCGGTCTCGGGGTCCTCATCGGTCCAGGGGGCTACGACCTGGGGTGGCGGGGGATGCTGGGCGGGGACATCTCGCCGCCCGTCCCCCGGTTGGTGGAGGTCGAACCGGGCAACCTCGAGGTCGCACCCGGAACTTCCGTGACAGTCCGGGCCCTCTTCGATCACCCCCCCCGGGAGCCGGTCCTCCGGCACCGACCCCTCAGCGGCGGCCCCTGGCGGGAGACCGCGCTGGAGCCGGGGGACGACCCGCACGCCTTCGCCGCCGAGCTGCCGCTGCTGGAAGAACCCCTCGAGTACCAGGTGCTCCACGCCGCCGGCGCCGGCGAGAGGTACGCCCTCACCCTCCTGCCCTCCCCCCGGTTGAGCCTGCTGCGCCTTAAAATTTCACCGCCCGCCTACACCGGTCTGCCACCCCGCGAATTGACCCCCGGCGAGGGGAACCTCATCGCCCCCGTGGGCAGCCGCATCGGGCTCGAGGCGCTGGCGACGCCGGAGCTCTCCGCCGCCGGGCTCGAGTTCGAGGAATCCCCGGCCGTCCCGGTGGAGCCGCTCCCGCTGGCCGCCGGTTCCCGTCTGGTGACCTCCTTCACCCTCCGCCGGAGCGGGGGCTGGAACCTCCGCCTCACCGCGGTGAACGGCCTCGAGTCCGCCACGCCGCGCTACCGCCTGGTGGCCCTCCCCGACGAGCCGCCCACGGTCGCGCTCGACGAGCCTGAAGCCTCCGTGGACCTGGACATCACCCTGACCGTCCCGGTCTCGGCGCGGGTCGCCGACGACTACGGGGTCTCCTCTCTCGCGCTGGTTTACTCCCGGCGGGGTGAGGGGGGCGGCGTCGGCGAGCCGGAACGGCTGATTATCGCCCGAAATCTCGGCCTCGCGGCTTCCGTGGATTACCGCTGGAATCTGACCGGGGTGGACCTCCTCCCCGGCGAGGAGCTCCTGTGCCGCCTGGAAGTCACCGACAACGACGCCTTCGCCGGCCCGAAGACCGTCCCGTCGGCGGGCTTCGTGGTCCGCTACCCCGGTATCGAGGAGATAGTGGAGGGGGAGACCTTCGCCGGGCCGATGGACTCCCTCGAGGAGCTGGGGGAGCGGGAGGAGCGGCTGGCCCAGAGGATGGAGGAACTGGCCCGCGAGCACCGCGGCGAGGAACAGGTGGGCTCCGAGGAACAGAGGCAGCTCCGCCGGCTGATGGACGAGCAGTCCGAGGCGGTGACCCGGGCCGAGGAGGTCGTCCGCCGCCTCGAGGACACCCTGGACGCCCTTTACGAGGAGAACCTTATAACCCCCGAGAGCTTCGCCAAGCTCTCCGAGGTGCAGGGGCTTCTGGAAAAAGTTTTGGACGAGCGGCTGAAGGAGCAGCTCGCCTCGCTGCAACGGGCGGTGGAGAACCTGGACCGGGCCGAGATCGAGCGGCTGGCGGCCCAGTTCAACCAGACCCGGCAGGAGTTCGAGCGGAGCCTGGACCGGATGCTGGAGCTCCTGAAGCGGGCCGAGGCGGAGCAGCGGCTGGCGGAGCTGGTCGAGCGGGCGGCCGAGGTCTCGGAGCAGTCGGCGGCGCTCCTCGATGAACCGAATCCCGAAGGCGCATCGGATCAGGCCGGTGAGGTCGAGTCGCTCTCCGAGGAAGCCGAGACGGTCCGGGAGGCGCTCTCCGAGCTGGCGACCGTGGACGAGGACCTGGGCCGGGCGGCGGAGGAGGTGGGGGAGGCCGGGGCGGAGCTGACCGAGTCCGGGGCGGCGGAGCTTTCCTCACAGGCGGCCCAATCCCTGCAGGCCGGTCAATCCCAACCGGCGCGGGGGATGCTGGGGCAGGCCTCCCGGGCCGTGGCCGATTTCCACCAGAGCCTCGCCGGGACACTCGCCGAGCTGAGGTCCAGCCAGCACCGCAAGCTCCTGGAGATGATAGCCGCCCAGGTCAACGCCCTGATTCTCCTCTCCCGATACCAGGAACAGGCCGTCGGCCTGATCGAGGGCTCGGGGTCCGCGGCGCACAGCGGGGAGATAGGACGCCGCCTGGCCTCCATCTCCGCCGGGGTGCGCCGGGTGGCGGTGAACCTGGAGGACGTGTACCGCCAGACCGTTTATCTGGACGCGGGCCTCCTGGACCAGTTGGAGCAGCTCGCGGTCAGTCTGGATTCGAGCGCGGCCGAAATCGCCGCCGGGGAGGAGCCCAACGCCTCCCTCGCCGGGCGCCAGCTCGCCACCCTCACCGCCGTCGGGCTCAAACTCCTGGAGATACAGGGTCAGGCCATGAGCGCCGCGAGCTCCACGGGGATGAGCGAGCTGATGGCCGCCCTGGGGCAGTTGGCGGCCCAGCAGCAGGGGGTGAACCAAGAGACCATGCAGGGCGCGGGCGGGATGCCGATGCCCGGCGGGCTCGACCTGGCGCAGTTAGCGGCCCGGCAGGCGGCGATTCAGCAGGGCCTCGAAGGGCTCGCCCAGAAGTACGGCGAGATGGAGGGCATGCTGGGTGATATTGGCGAGATGGCGTCCCAGGCGGGGGGGATAGAGGATCTCCTGCGCGAGGGCCGTCTCGGCGAGCCCACCCAGCAGGAGCAGCAGCAGCTCTTGCGGCGGATGCTCGACGCGCAGCGCTCGCTGAACGAGGAGGAGCTTTCCCGGCGACGGGAATCGCAGCAGGCGCGGCCTTACACCGTCCAGTCGCCGCCCCCGCTCGAGGTTGAGCGGCCGGAGGAACTTGGCGAGTTGCGGCCCGCCGATTCCCGGCTCGAGATCGGGATGTTCCCGGCCGAATACCGCCAGGCCATCGAGGAGTACCTGCGGCGGTTGGGGGAGTGAGAGGGGTTTTATTAGACGCCGTCGGGCGTTTTTTAATCGCCCCTCCCCTCAGCCCGTTTGGTTAATTGCGATGACGTAGGGGCGGGTGTCCACACCCGCCCGCTGTATCGTCTTTAACCCCGACTCTCACCCCGACCGTACCAAACTGGCTGCGATGATGTAGGGCGGCCCCGTAGGACGAGTCCTCTGCGGGCCGCCGTTTTCACGTTCCCAACCCCGACCCGCACCCCTACCCGTAGGCGTGTCTCTCCCTAGAAGGGAGAGGAGGAATAAGGCAGCCCTCACCCTCGGTCCCGTGCCTCGCAGGCCTCCCACGGCGAGAGGGAGGCCGCTTCGACCCTCACACCGGCCCGTTCCGCCTATCACGATGGCGTAGGGGCGGGTCTCTTGACCTGCCCGCGGGCCGACCTAAAGGTCGGCCCCTACACTCGGCAACAACAGGAACGGGCGACCGTGGACGGTCGCCCCTACGAGGTTGTTGTGCGGTTCGTCATGTAGGGCGGGGAATCCTATCCCCGCCGCTTTACGCTCCCACCCTCGACCCTCACCCTAGCCCGTAGGCGCGCCTCTCCCTGGAAGGGAGAGGGGACATACGCCGACCCTAACGCCGGCCGCTCAGGCGTTGACCAGCCCCACGATCCACAGCGCCCAGAACGCCAGCAGCAGCCCGCCCCAGAAGAGCGCCTTCGGGCCGATAAACTTCACCTCGGGCGTCACGGCCCGGCGCAGGAAACCGAAGGCGCAGCCGATCCACCCCAGGAAGCCGATCACCACGGCAGCCGACCAGAGGCTCATCCCTCACCCCCCGTTGCGCCGTCGCCTCCGGCGGTGAAAATTCGCTCAAGCTCCCCGGCCGCCTCCGCGGAAACCCCGGTGAAATCGTCGTCGGAGAAGAGCACCAGCAGAAGGTTTCCCGCGACGGTCCACCGCAGCGGCGGACCGGCCTCCCCCTCCCAGCGCTCCCCGGCCTCCCGGGCCTTCGATTCGTCGTCGAAGGTCCAGAAGAAGAGGTCCACCCCCACCAGATCGCAGCGCAGAGCCCGACCGCCGTCGGCGCCGTACTGGTTGGGGTCGGGGTTGGCGATGGACGCCAGGGGGTAGCGGGAATCCCTGAGCCGTTCCTCGACCTGCTCCAGGTCTGTCTGCGAGTCCCACAGGTGGAGGGTTACGTCCGACTGACCGGAGTCGGTCTCGGATCCACCTTGGCTGACCGGCGGTTCATCCCCCGTGCACCCGGCGAACAGGAGAAAGACAAAAAAAGTGGACGCGAGGAACGCCGGGGTCGTGCACCCGTGGAAACGACCGACCACGCGCTCGGCCGACCCTTCTCGTACCCTTTTATTTGATGCGGGTCGCTTCATGCCGGGGGCGGTCCTAGAAGTCCTCGAGGCTGGGGACTAAAAGGATGGGGATGTTGGTCAACCGCGACAGCTCGGTGATGACCTCGTCGGGGGCGTTGTCGTCGGGTCCCAGTCCGAGGGTGATGACGTCGGCCTCCTCCTCGGTGGCGACCTGGGCGATGACCTGGGGGGCGCGACCGATGCGCAGGAGCGTGCGGACGTTTATCTTGGCCCCCTTGACGTCGTACAGGGAGAGGGCCCAATCCCCGTCCTGCCAGCGGCTCTCGTCCTCGATGACGTGGAGGACGAGGAGCTCGGCGCCGAGGTGCTCGGCCACGTGGATGATGTAGGCGCCCTTGTGACGCGCCGGAACGCTTCCCGAGGTGGTGGCCAGAATTCTCAAACGACGGCCGCCCTTGCGACCGAAGATTCCAAGGATGCCCTTTTTCAAAGACCCTCCCCCAGCGTTTTTTAGTGAGGAACCGGTACCGACCGCAAACCCATTATAGCCCAGCCGGCCGTCGTTGGCAAACCCGAACGCTTGACAGGGGTGGGGCTCCGGGTTAAGCTTTTTGCGTGGCAAAAGCTTGGCTCATCCGCTTCTGGTCCCTAGGCTCCCTCTTTCTGGCGGCTCTCGGAGCCCTTCTGGGGCTCCTTCCCTTCACCACGGCCTGGGGCGTGGTTCTTTTAGCCGTCTCCCTGATCTCCGGGGCCACGCTTCTGGTCGTGGGGAGGGGCGCTGCGGGCGCGGTCTGGCCCAAGGCGGCCCGGTTTTTCGGCTGGTGGACCGTAACGCTTGCCGCCATAGCCCTCGTGCTCACCCTGATGCTCACCGGCGCCTTCGCCGGCTGTGAGCGCGAAGTCGAGGGCGCGGCCGAAGAGGCGCGGAGCCGTGAGATAGTCGGGGAGTGACAGGGGGCCTTTGGAGACCTGAAACACGGGGACGCGGGGTTTCCAATAACGAAGTAGCGTTCCCGGCGAAACGAAGTAACGCCGGCGAATCGCGGGGGATTGAGGGGAGGGTGAAGTGACGGGAGAGGAATTTACGACCCGGGCGCTCGGAATGGCCGCCCTCACCGCGGCGCTCCTGGGCCTCCCCGTGGCCGCGAACTACCTGGTGCCGGTCTTCTTCGAGGTCTACCTCGAGCCCTGGTTCTGGCCCGCCCTGGCCGTTGTAGGCACCTTCATCGCCCTCATCCGGCTTATCGCGCTCGCCCGTCGCGCCGGTGATGCAAAGCCCTTCCGCGCGGCGCTCCGGGGGATGGTCTTCCTGGGGTCGAAAGAAAAACCCGCGCGGTCGGTCCTGCCCGCCGTGGTCTGGCCGCTCTGGGCGGCGGCCCTGGTAATGGGTTTGGGCGCCTTTGGGACGCTTTCGGTCTGGCCCGGCGCCGCGTTGTCCCTCGGGGACGAGGCCCGATCCCTGGTGGCCCAGCTCCGGTTCACCCTTCCCTTCGTGTTCTGGCCCGTGCTCAGCCTGGCCCTGGGTGTCGCCGCGCTCGTGGTCGCTCTTCGTAAGAAGTGCCCCGTCGTGGGGTCCCTCGTCGCCGTGGCGCTTTCCCTCCTCTTCATCGCCGGGGATTTCTTTCTGCGTTCCGTGGGAGCCCGAATCAACGCGAGCTCCGAGGAAATGCTCCAGGATGAAATGCAGCGGATGATAGAGGAGGCGAAGACGGAATGACGCAATCCATTGACAGTTAATCTATTCTACATTAAAATCTCTCGAGGATTAATGGGTCAAACCGCTTCCGGCGGCCCGTGGGGCGGTGCGGGGAAGGTTCAACCGAGGACCATTCTGAGGCCGTGAAGAAGCTCAGCGTATTCATCGCCAAGGGCGGCACGGGCAAGACGACGACCGCGGTCAACCTGAGCGCCGGCCTGGCCGAGCGCGGCAAGCGGGTGGTCCTGGTGGACGCCGACCCGCAGGGTTGCGTCTCCTCTTATTTCAACATCGAGCCCACCGGGGGGCTGGCCGAGCTCATCCTCGGCGAAAAGATCAAGCTGGTCCGGCTGCGGAACAACTTCGTGGTGATGACCTCCGGCGGCTCCCGCCTGTGGGATGTGACGGGCAAGCTGAGCCAGACCCCCGAGCGCTACACCCACGTCTCGAAGGCCTTCGCTCGGCTGCGCGATTGCGACTTCATCATCTTCGACTGCGCCCCGAGCCTCGACGTGCTGACCTACAACGTGCTCAACTACACCGACAACGTGCTCGTGCCGGTCTCGATGGATTACCTCTCCGCCCTGTCGGCGGTGGAGACGGTCAACGCCATCCACCGGTTCAGGGAGACGGGTAACGGCCGGGTTTTCGGCGTGCTCCCCACCTTCTACGACAAGCGCACCCGGATGTCCCGGATAATTCTGCGGATGATCAAGGATCATTTCGGCAAGCTGGTGACCGAGACCATCATCCGGACCAACACCCAGATAAACGAGGCCCCGAGCACCGGTTCCACCGTCTTCGAGCACGCCCCGTACTCGTACGGGGCAGCCGATTACCTGAACCTCGTGGACGAGATAGACGCCAGGCTCTAGGCGCGCCGCCCGGGCAGGACGACGCCGAGCGATTGTGACTTTTACCGGTATCCGGGGTGTCGGCCGGTTTCCGTCCGCGCGTGAAGCCCCCGCCTCGTTCCAAATGTACGGAGTTCGCCCCATCCCAGACTCCGTCCGCGCGTAAAGCCCCCGGGGTATGGAAATTGCTGTTCACATCGGACCGAAAAGCTGGTAATCTTTCCCCCGTGCATCCGGGTCCGAAAAAACGGTAGGGTACCGGGCGACCTGGATGGTCTGAGGGTTACCGCGGGCAGTTCGCGATTCAGACCGGTCCGAATCCTCGACCGCGGCGGTGGGACTGCAAGTGACGAGCGCACGGCCGGGACGGCCCGCGCCGACCCCGGACCGAAAGCTTCTGGAGGATAGATGGCCGCAGAAAAGGCCCCCGACACCGAATCGGTCATGGAGATGATCATCCTGAAGCGGCGGATGCACTGGTCTGAACGCGGCTTCAGCATCCTGTTCTCCTGGGTGATGATCGTTCTCGTCATAGCCGGAGGCTTCTTCACCTCGCGGATCATAGACCTGTTCGAGAGCTACGGGATCTATCTGGACTTATCCATGGTGGTGTTCTGGATCCTCGCGATCCCGTTCATCGTCAATATATACATCACGCGTCTGTCCCAGCCTTTCTACGCCGTGACCGACACCCGGGTGGTCATGACGAAGCCGTACTCGAAGGACGTGGCCGTGGCCCTTCCGCTGAAGGAAATCGTCCGGGCGGAGATAGTTTCGAAACGCGGCGGTTCGGGCAACGTGAACATCTACACCAGCGTGAACAGCGGCAACCGCCTGCTGATATCAAGCGAGGGGGAGTTCGGCGTCGCCTCGATGGCGAACGTGGCCAAGCCGGAGACTTTCGTGAACACCCTCAACGCCGCCAGACGCAGCCTGAGCGCGGGCGGCGAGTAGGTGCGACCTACGGGGAACCGGGGTAGCGCATGGATCAAATCGAGTGTCCAGCCTGCGGTCGGTCCATCTCCTCGGACTCCACCACCTGCAAGTACTGCGGCGAGCCGGTGAAGGCGGGGCAGGGCGCCGAGTCCACCCTTTCCAACACCGTCGCCTGTCTCGAGTGCGGCCAGACCATCAAGGCCGGTTTGGATGTCTGCCCCTACTGCGGTTTCACGCGGAAAGTCGCGAGGAAAAAGACCCCCCCGAGGACGAAGCCGGAAAAGGTCCCGCCCCAGGTGATCGTCCCTCGGAAAAAGGTCGTCGTAGAGGCACCACCGGCCGCAAAGGCCGCCCCGCCTCCCGTCGCCAATATCGCGCCTCCTCCGATAGTTCATGCCGCCGAGCCGAGTATGGCCCCCCAGGATAAATCGGAGCCGGCAACCTCGACCAGGGAACCCCGGACCCGGACCCCCGAGCCGCCGACCAAAATAGACCAGGAGCGCATTGACGCCGCGAGACGCGCTTCGACCCCCACCACCGAGCTCCCCCCGCCTCCGGGCCTGGACGAGGATTATCTCCCGGAGCGCCCCGAGGGTCTGGCCTCCAGTAAAATCCACGTCTTTCTCCGCGGTCTCCAGCTCGCCGTCAAGCCGATGGACTACCCCGCCCTCATCACCAACATCCGCTCCCACAAGGTCAAGCTCAACGATTTCATCTACGACGAGGCGCGGAAGACCTGGCGGACTCTCGCCGACATGTTCAACCTGCCCGAGATAGAGTGAGATCGCGGTTCGAGCTGGCGGCGCCGGCATCCTGACTTTTCACCATACCCACCGGGCCCGGCCCGGTTTTTAAAAAAAGGAAGTGTAGGGGCGACCCTCTGCGGTCGCCCGCGGGCGGGGACAGAGCCCCGCCCCTACGTAGCCGTAAATGACCTTTCCCTTTTTCAAAACCCCCCGGAGACTGGCGGTCTTCCTCCTCCTGACCGCCGCGGGACTCTTGGCGGCGACGCACCTGGTCGTCGGCTGGCTCTGGCCCGCGGCCGCCGAGGCGCTTGAGATCCGGGAGCTTCTGCGGACCACGGGCGTCGGTCTGAGCTGGGAAACCGCCGAGCGCGACCTGGCGCTGAATCTGGTTCTGGGCGGGGTGGAGGTGGGCGGATTTTCCGCCCGGAAGCTGACACTGGGGGCCGACCGGGTCGCCCTGGAGGGGGCGACCCTCGGGGTGGAGGAGCTGGGCTCGCTCACCGGGGTCGCGCTGGCGCTGGGAAAAAGCGGAATGTCGCTCGGGGGAACCCTGGACCTGGGTCGGGGACTCGGTCTCGTCGGCGGCTGGAACGGCGTCGCCGAGGGCGACCGCCTCACTCTGGCCGGCGATGCCGTCCTCACGTGCCGGGGGCGCGAGCTAGAGGTTTTCACCTCGATTCACCTCGCCGATGGGGCGGTTCACCTCACCCTCGAGTCGGAGGGGAGCCTGGTCTTCGGGCGGCTGGACTCCGGGGGCTTTTTCTTCTCCCCCCGTCTGGAGGCGGCCGAGCTCACCGGCCTTTGGGGCGGCGATCCGATCCAGGCGGTCGGACCCGTCTGCGGCATGGGCTGGCCCGACGAGAACCGCTGGCTCGTCTGGAGCCCCGGCGTGGGGCTGCGCCGGCGGGGGGCGCCCGAGGAGTTCTCCTCCGGCCCCTTCTTCTTCCAGTACGACGCGGGGGATTGGACCGCCTGGCTGGCGGGCACGGGGACGGCCCGAGGAACGGACGGCGATCTCGCCGAGCTTTCCCTCGCCGCCGACCTGGACGTCCGCCACCTGGCCCGGTCGGTGCTGCCCCTGGGCAGCACGGGGTCCGGCCGGGTGGAGTGCGAGGTTGGCTTCCACGGGATGCGCGCGCTGCGGCTCTCCCTCACCGCCGAGGGGGTCGCCCTGGGCCTGCCCGACGGGACGCGCCTGTCCCTCGAGGGTAGGCTGGCTCTGACGGACGGCGTCCCCTGGGCCGACTGCCGCTTCGACACGGGGGGCGGCTGGCTGGATTACGGCATCGGCGACGACGGGGGCGCGATCCTGACCGGGGATGGCGTCGAGCTGGACGCCGCCTGGGAAGGTTTTCTCAAGCTGCGCGAGGTCATCCCCCCGCTGGGGTTGCTGGACCTCGGCCCGCTCATCGCCCCTCCGACCCTGGCGGTGGATTTCCCCGACTGCGGCTGGGGAGGCTCGCCGCTGGGGCGGGTACAAGGCGTCGTCCGCCGGGGGACCGGCGGCTGGACCGCCGAGTTGACCCTGGAGTCGGGCGGCGGCCGGGCGCGGTGCGTCTGGCGCCTGGACCTCCTCGGCGGTCAGCGGATCCGGGGGAGTTTCCGCAACCTGCCCCTCGCGCTCGTCCGCGTCCTCGGGGCCGAAGAGGCGGGCCTGGAGCCGACCGACGGGCGGATTGAGGGCGGGGTGGAGCTGGCCCTGCGGGGCACCCAGCTGGATTCCCTGGCCTTGAACCTGACGGCGACCGGGGTGGAAGCGTCGTTGCCGCCTTTCTTGATTTCCCTCTGGCGCTGGGCGGACACCGGCGCCGACCCGCCCGTACTCACCGGGGCCGGGCTCGAGTTTTCCTGGAGCCTCCGCGGCGGTGAGCCCGGTGAAATGGCCCTCCGCTTGACCTCCCCCGACCTGCGTGTTATTTTAAGCCCCGGCAGCCGGGCGGCCTGGGCGGGTGCGTTGGACATTTCCGGGCGCCTCGAGGTGCCGCCGGGAGTGGCGCGGCGGATGTTTGAACGCGGCGTCCTCGTCTTCCGCACCTCGAGCGGCTGGGGCGCGGTGCCCTTCCATCTCGGCGGGACCTGGTCCGATCCCCAGCCCCGTCTGGACCTCGTGCAGTCCCGGCTGCTCGCCGCCTCCGAGCCGCCGCCCGGGACGGTGGGCTGGTAGGGCGTCCTGGTGGTTCCCGCGGCTCCCCGTTGAAAGCCGACCGCGTTGGAGGGTCCGCCCAAGCCGATTGGTTACGAAATAGGCGGCCGGGCGTTTTACCCAGCGTAGGAGTCCACCCCATGCCCTTCGGGGATGAAAGCCCCGCCGCGTCGGAGAAGTCGAACCTGGCGCCCGTCCTGGCCGAGGCGATAGACATCGCCCGGGAGGCCGGGGGGCTCCTGCGCGACCTCTTCCCCAAGCCCCGCGACGTGGGGTTCAAGGGTAAGATAAACCTCGTCACCGACGCCGACCGCGCCGCCGAGGAGCTGATTCTGGGGCGCATTTCCCGGGCCTTCCCCGGCCACGCGGTCCTGGCCGAGGAGTCCTCCGGCGGCCGGATTCCCCGGCCCGACCCCATGCCCCGCCACCTGTGGCTGGTGGACCCCCTGGACGGCACGACCAACTACGCGCACGGGCTGCCCATCTACGCCGTTTCGATCGGTCTTTTGATCGAGGGCGCGCCGGCGCTCGGGGCGGTGTACGATCCCTCCCGCGACGAGCTCTTCCACGGCGGCGTCGGGCTGGGCGCCTACCTGAACGACCGGCCGGTCCGGGTCAGCGCCGAGGCCGACCTCGAGCGGTCCATCCTGGCCACCGGCTTCCCCTACGACCTGCGGGTTTCCGCGGACAACAACCTGGAACACTTCACCCGTTTCAGCTACGTCACCCAGGCCATCCGGCGTCTGGGGTCGGCGGCCCTCGACCTGTGCTACGTGGCCTGCGGCCGGCTCGACGGATTCTGGGAGATCAAGCTCCACCCCTGGGACACGGCGGCGGCGGCGGCCTTCATCCCCGAGGCGGGGGGGCGAATCACCGATTACACCGGCGGTCCCTTCGACGTCTTCGGCCTGGAAACCGTGGCCTCGAACGGCCTGATACACGGGGCGCTGATCCGGGTCATCTCCCCGGCCGAATCGTAAAGGAGACAGAATGCGGAGGACGACGCTTTTTTTCGCCTTGACCGCGGCTCTCCTCCTGTCGTGCGGCGGCGGCGGGGAGGAGCCCGGCGGGGAGGTCCTCGACCTCACCGCACCCCCGGACGGCGGGGCCGTAGTTCCCCCCGAGGTGCCCACCGCCGAGCGGTACGCCGAGGTGGCCGAGGGTCCGCTGAATTTACGCGAGAAGCCCACCGTGGATTCGGCGGTCATCGTCCAACTGCCCACCCGGGCCCGGGTGGAGATTCTGAGCGCCCGGCGCGAGGAGACCATCGGGGAGGACACCGACCGCTGGTACGAGGTGCGCACCGCCGACGGAAAACACGGTTACGTTTTCGGGGCTTTCTTGACGCTGGACGTTTCGGCGCCGGGCGAGGGGACGCCCGCTCCCCCGACCACCCTGGATTTGTCGAGTTCGACGACCCCGATTCCCGCGGGCCTCGGGGCCGTCGAGCTGCTGGGCCTGTCCCAGGAGTCGGAGACGGCGGGCCGTCTGGTCGAGGCCGCGAACTACCTGGCCGCGGCGCTCTCCCTCAACCCGGAGAACGTCAAGGGCTACTTCCACCTGAGCGATTTATTTTTCGAGCTGGAGCGCTACGCCGACGCGGCGACCGCCCTGGAGAACTACATCGCCCGCGAGCCCGACAGCTTCTGGGGGCACAACAACCTGGGCCTGGCCTGCATCCGGGCCAAGAATTACCCCCGGGCCATCGCCGTGCTGGAACGGGCGGTGCAGCTCCAGCCCGAGGGCCGCTCCGGGGAGGCCGGAAAAGAGGCGGTGCGGCTGGCCTACCGCAATCTCGTCGCCGCCTACCAGGCCAACCGGGACTCCGAGGGCGCCGAGCGGGCGCGCCGGCGGATGGACGCCCTGTAGCATGCCCACTCTCAACGAGCGCTTCGCCTTCCTGCCGCGCTTTCGCTGCGAGGAGGAGCTAGCCGCGGGGGGACGGGTGGAGCTCGTCGGCGAGGAGGCGCACCACGCGCTCCGGGTGCGGCGCCTGCGCCCCGGCGATCCCCTGGCGCTCGTCAACGGCCGGGGAACAACCGCCCGGGGCACAATCCTGCGTCTGACGGCGGGCGGATTCTTCGTCGAAATAGAGGAGACGGCGGAGCGGCTGGGCGAGCTGCCCGTAAAAATCGTCCTCTACCAGTCCCTGGTCAAGCACCGCCGTTTCGAGGAGGCGCTGTACATGGCGGTGGAGCTCGGCGTTTCCGCCGTCATCCCGCTAGTCTCCGAGCGCAGCGTGGCGCGGCCCAACCCGGAACGTCTGCCGGAGCTCCTGTCGCGCTGGCACAGGGTCGCCTGGGAAGAGACGAAGCTCTGCGAACGCAGCGTGGTCCCGGCGGTGGGGGCGCCGGTGGACCTTGCCACGGCGGTCAACTGCAGCGCCTGCAACCACAGGATAATCCTCACCCCGCGCCGCGGGGCGCCGGCCCTGGACCGGCTGGTGGAAAACCTGGGCGCGCGCGAGGGGGAGCGCATCGCCCTCGTCGTCGGACCCGAGGGCGACTTCACCGGCGACGAACTCGCCTACGCCCTGGCCCGCGGCTGCCGGGAGGCGAGCCTGGGCGACCGGCTCCTGCGGAGCGAGGTGGCGGGGGTGGCCGCCGTAACCGCTACCCTGGCCGGGCTGGGCGCCCTCGAGGAGTATAAAAGGTAAGCTGGGAGAGATTCCATGCGGGACTGCATCTTCTGCCGTATCGTCGCCGGCGATATCCCCTCGACCAAGGTATACGAGGACGAGCGCTACTACGCCTTCCGGGACATCAACCCCAAGGCGCCGGTGCACTTCCTGGTCATCACCCGGGAGCACATCGGCGGGGTGGCCGACATGGAGGGGCGCGAGGAGCTCCTGGGCGGCCTGGTTACCACGGGGGTCAGGCTGGCCGCCGAGCTGGGGCTCGCCGACGCCGGTTACCGGTTGGTTCTGAATCAGGGGGCCGACGGGGGGCAGAGCGTGCCCCACGTACACCTCCACGTCCTGGGCGGGCGCGCCCTGGCCTGGCCGCCGGGGTGATGGAAACGCTGCGCGTGATTTTATCCCTGCCCGGCGACGCCCGGTGGAACATGGCCCTCGACGAGACCCTCCTCGCGGGGATCGTCGGGGGCGGTTCAGGCTCGACGTTGCGACTCTACTCCTGGCGGCCGCCGGGGATCAGCCTGGGGCACTTCCAGCCCCTCGGCATGGCGGACCTCGGGGCCTGCGCGCGGCGCGGGGTGGAGGTTGTGCGGCGCGTCACCGGCGGCGGCGCGGTTTTCCACCACGGCGACGTGACCGCCTGTCTGGTCTGCCCGGCAAGCGACCTGCCCCGCAACGTCCGGGAGAGTTACCGCCTGTTGTCCGGAGCCCACGCCGCGGCGCTCCGCTCCCTGGGTCTGGACGCCGGGGTGGGCGGCGAGGCCCCGCCGCTGCCGCACCGGCTGCGTCCCGGCTACGACTGCTTCGCCCGGCTCACCGAGTGCGACGTCGCCGTGGGCGGGGTGAAGGTGGCGGGGAGCGCCCAGCGTAGAAAAGGCGGGGCGGTCCTCCACCACACCAGCGTCGTTTGGGAGCCCCAGCCGTCGGAGCTGCTCGCCCTCCTTCTGCCCGGCGCCGCGTCCCTCGGCCGTCCGGCGGCGGTGCTGGAACTCGCCCCGGGGGCCGACCGTAGGGGGTTCGAGGAGTCACTCGCCGGCGAGGTCGCCCGGGCCCTCGGCCTGGAGCCGCGGGTCGGTGAGTTGACCGGCGACGAAACGGCGGACGCCCGTTGTTTGGTGGAAAAGAAGCGCTCGGGAATGGTTTGACCGGGGCGGGACGCCCCTTAACGTACCACTGCGAGGTTCCATGAGGTTGAAACCGGCCCTGCTCTTTTTGATACCGCTCTTTCTGTCCTGTACCGACGGCGCCCCGGTCGGGGACCAGGATTACATCGTCGCCCGCGTGGGCGACGCCGCCCTGACCCGCCGCGAGGCCGGACGCCTGCAGATAGAGACCAAGCAGGGCAGCCTGGTCTTCCCCACGGTGGAGAGCGTGGTGGAGAGCTGGATTCTGGACCAGCTCGCCTACCAGGAGGCCAAGCGCCAGGGGATAGACAAAGAGGAGGAGATGGCCTGGATGCTCGAGCGGCAGGCGGTCACCCTCCTGCGCGCCGCGCTCATCAAGCGGGAGGTGCTGGACCGGCTGCCCCCGGTGACCGAGGCCCAGGCCGTCGAGTTCTACGAAAGGCACAAGGAGGATTTCCGGGCCAAGGAGCCGCTGGTCTGGGTCTGGATGATCGAGCGCGACGACGAACAGAGCGCCTGGCAGGTTCTCAGCCGCCTGAAGCCCGACGGCTCCAACTTCCGCGCCGAGGCCCAGCTCTGGAGCCAGGGCGTGTCCCAGCCCAAGGGCGGCGACCGGGGCTACATCGGCCAGTCGAGGCTCAAGCCCGAGCTGTGGGCCGTCTGCCAGGCGATTCCACTGGGGAAGGTCTCCGCGGTGCTGGCCTACCGGCAGGGCAACGTCATCTCCTACGCCATCGTCCTGGTCAAGGACCGGATAGGCGTCGGCGAATACCAGAAGCCGGAGGGGGTGGGGTACGACCTGTTGAAGGAGCGGGCGGCCGCCGAGCAGTACCGCGATGCGCTCGAGACCTACATGGACGGCCTGCGCGAGAAGACCACGGTATACGTGGATTCCGACGCCGTCGCCAAGCTGGACGCCGAGGCGACGCGGACCGAGGAGGAGATAGAGAACCCGGTGCCCATCCTGGACGAGCCGTAAAAAAGGACGCGGCCCCGGGCCGCGTTTTTCATCCTCGGTCCACGGCCTCTTTTGAGAGAGCGCTCCTGGTCTCACCGGCCAGGAGGCGCGAGAGGACCGTCCCGTCGCCCCGGGTCAGCGCCGCCTGCCAGAGCGCCTGGCGCGGCGATTCGCCGGTGAAGGATGGGATGCCGGCCCGGCGCAGCCCGCCCGCGAGGAGCTCCCGCCTCCGCCGCAGCTCCCGCTCGTCCAGGAGCGGTACGTCGGCCAGCGGCGTGCCGGGCTTGGGGACGAAGGGCGAGGCCGACACCGACAGACGCGTGCGGGCGAGGTTTTTTTTTATTTCCCCCGCCAGGGATCCGGCGGCGTGGAGGTCGTCGTCGGTCTCCCCGGGCAGGCCGTACATCAGGTACAGCTTGAGCCCGCGGGCCCCGGCTTTCCGCGCGGCGTCGGCGGCGGCGAGGATGTCCCCGTCGGCGAGCCCCTTGCCCAGCGTGTCGCGCAGCCCCTGCGAGCCCGCCTCGGCGGAGAGGGTCAGCGTCCGCTGGCCGAGCTCCACCAAAATGCGCGCCGTTTCCTCGTTCAAGAGGTCCGCCCGGAGGGAGCTGGCGGTGGCCCGCAGGCCCCTCTCCTTCAGCCACTCGAGGAGGTCGCGGAAACCCTCCCCCTCGGCGACCGCGGCGCCCACGAGCCCCACCCGGTTCACGCCCAGGTCCCCCGTGCTCTTAAGAATCTGTTCCCTCAGGGCGTCGGGGTCGGCCGGGCGGAACTCTCCCATCCACCCCACGGCGCAGAAGCGACACCGCCGGGGGCAGCCGCGGCCCAGCTCCACCAGCGCCGTTTCGCCGAAGTGACCCGCGGGGTGCACCGTCTCGCTGGCCGCGTAGAAGCTGGATGTCCAGACTTGGCGCTTCCCCGTCGCTCCGAGGGCGTCCACGTGGAGGCCGAATTTCCCGAAGAGCGACCAGGCCTCCTCCCTCGTGCGGGGCGGGTTTTGAAAAATCCCCGCCAGCACCGACGGCAGGACGGTCTCGGCATCTCCCGGGTAAACGGCGTCGAAGAAGGGTGCCAGGGGCAGCGGGTTCAGGCTGGGGGCGACGCCGCCGGCGACCAAAAGCGGCCCGCCCCTCTCCCCGTGCCCGGCGAGTAGGCCGGCCGCGTGCAGCGTGTCCAGGAGCGCCGGGTAGTCGTTCTCAAAGGAAACCGAGGCCAGGACCAGATCGAACGACCCCAGGGGGCGGTCCCAGGCGAAGGAGACGGGTCGGCCCTCCGGTCGGTCGAGGGCGTAGAGCCGGTCGGCGGACCAGCCGGGGGCGTCGTCGGCCAGCGCCCACACGCGCTGGTGGCCCAGGTTCGCAAGGCCGGAGGCGTAGTCGTTGCCCCAGACGACACAGGCGGTCAACGGGGAGTCGGGTCGGCCCCGGCGGCCCCGTTCGCTTCTCCATAACCGGCTCGTCCCGCGCCTCATGGTCCGGCGCCCCTCCGCTCGTGTACCAGGGAACCAACCTTACCACCGGTCGGCCCCGCTGACAAGAACGCCTTGAAGCCGAGCCCATTTAGACTTATACTGTGGGTAATGTGGAAAAGGGTGGGGATGCGAAGGCTTCTGTCGGTTTCGATTCTCCTAGCGGCGCTCTGGGCGTCCGCCGCGCCCGCGGGGACGCAGTGGGTCGTCGTCGAGGCGTACAGCCGCGGCGACTTCGCCCGGCTCGCCCCCCTCAACCTGGACGTTCTCTCCTACAACACCACCGACGGGCTGCACGTTATGGCCACGGACTCAGACCTCGAGGCCCTGGCCTCCCTGGGCTACCGCTGGCGGGTTGTGGACTACGATTTTTCCAGGGTGCGCTTCGGCTCCCGGGGCGGCGACTCCTTCTACGGCGGCTACCGCACCATCGCCGAGATGGGGGCCGAGCTCCAGGAGCTGGCCGCCGCCCACCCCGACATCTTCAACCTTTTCAGCCTGGGTCCCAGCTACATGAACCGGGACATCTGGTGCATGAAGGTCAGCGACAACCCCACGGTGGACGAGGCGGAGGGGGAAATCTTCGTCCACGGCAACACCCACGCCCGGGAGCTGATGACCCTCGAGATCCCCATGTACTTCCTCAACCGCATCGCCCTAGACTACTACACCGACCCGGAGCTGGCCTACCTGATAGACACCCACGAGGTGTTCATCGTCCCCTCGATCAACCCCGACGGCCACGTCTTTGTGGAGGAGCACCACGACGGGAGCCCCTACGGCTGGCGGCGGAAGAACATGCGGCCGCCCGACGGCGTGGACCTGAACCGCAACTACGGCTACAACTGGGGCTACAACGACACGGGCTCCAGCCCCAACCCCTGGTCGGAGCTCTACCGCGGCTTGGCACCCTTCAGCGAACCGGAAACCCTGGCCGTCCACGACCTCTTCCTGGACCGGGAGTTCGAGTTCGCCGTCAGCTACCACAGCTTTGGCGAGCTGATTCTGCTCCCCTGGGGGTATAGGGACGAGCCGACAGACGACGAGACGACCTTCCGCGCGTACGGCAACGCGATGAACGCCGTCATCACCGGCCAGGGGCACGGCCCGTACGAGGTCGGGCGCCCCGGCGAAATCCTCTACCCGCTGAACGGCGATTTCGACGACTGGGCCTACGGCGGGGACAGCTACTCCGGCGGGACCTTCCCCGGCGGGGTCCTCGGTTTTTCATTCGAGGTGAACTCGGAGGATGAGGGGGGCTTCGCGCCGCCGCCCGAGGAGATAGAGCCGACCTGCGAGCTGCACTGGCCGGTGTTCCTCTGGATGCTGGAGAACGGGGCCGAGGCGCCCGCGGGTTTCCTCACCGATCTGGCGGCCGCGCCGGTGGGCGACGGCGTGCGGATCAGTTTCAACGTCTGCGGTTGCGAGGAAATCTACTTCTTGATAATGCGCGAGGAGGCCGACGGCTGGCGGCCTCTGAACGAGAGACCCCTCGAAGGCTACACCGACGTGGCGTACTATGACCTGGACGTGGAGCCCGGCGGGGCCTACCGCTACCGGGTGGACGTGCCGGACCGGTACGGCGACCCGACGAGCTACGGCCCCGTGGAGGTCACGCTGCCCCCGGACGGCCGGCGGGTGGTCGAGCTGCGCAACGCCTTCCCCAACCCGGTGGTCGGCGGCACCACTATTTCCTTCTACCTGCCCGAGGCCGGTGAGGTCGAGCTGGCGGTGTACGACGCCGCTGGCCGCCGGATGGCCACCCTGGCCGACGGGTATCAAACGGTCGGCGAGCACGCGGTGGCCTGGGACGCCTCGGGTCACGCGCCGGGCGTCTACCTCTACCGCCTTACCGCGGGAGGCGTCGCCCTGGTCCGGCGCTTCGTCGTCAGCCGGTAAACCGGGGGAGTTGTCGGTCGGTCCCAGCGGGGTGGATTAGCGGTGCAGCGTCGTAGGGGTGGAAGTCCACACCCGCCCATCCCATTATCATCATCATTGCACCCATAATGTAGGGCGGGGACTTCAGTCCCCGCCGATTTAACCCTTAACCCTCACCCTAGCCCGTAGGCGAGCCTCTCCCTAAAAGGGAGAGGGGATATGCGGGCGATCGTGGACGGTCGCCCCTACGGGTCGGATGCGCGTCGGATAGGCGCATAGGCGGGCCTTAGACACACGGGCCGACCTGAAGGTCGGCCCCTACGAGGGAATTTCGTGGGGGCGGGTGTCACATCCGCCCGTTTCATTGTGGAACGCATTGCGCTAAATGTAGGGCGGGGATTTTAATCCCCGCCGTTTTTTGGGGGGGGCCCCCCCCCACCCCCCCCCCCCCCCCCCCCCGGGGGGGGGCGGGGGGGGGGGGCAAGAAACCCAGGAGAGGCGCAC